>SCPO01000017.1_pt1:0-150000 | contig 710057 bp, 862 predicted proteins | sample 6106821 | NCBI WGS metagenome assembly SCPO01 (sample SAMN10720448, study PRJNA508395) | human gut metagenome | isolation source: Participant 2 stool, 0 month | host: Homo sapiens | collected 2017
TTCATTAACAACAAGCCTGGGATCAATGCCCAGACGCGCAAAAGGGTACAGAAATTATTAAATGAAAATCATTATACTCCCAATGAAGCAGCCAGAGGCCTGGTGATGCAGTCTTCCAAGATCATCGGTATCCTGATCGAGGATCTGCGGATCGAGCATCATACAGAGTCTGCTTATGTGATCGAGCAGGAGATGACTGCCTTAGGTTATACCTGTATTACTCTGAGTACCGGACGAAGGGATGAGAAAAAAGCGGATTACATCCGTATCCTGGAGCAGAGACGGGTAGACGGTGCTATTCTTATGGGTTCCATGTTTGAGACGGAAGCTGTGAAGAAGAGCATTAAAGAGCACCTTCCGGATGTTCCGGTAGCCATTGTGAACGGTTATCTGGATCTGCCAAATGTTTACGGCATCCTCATTGACGAGGAGCGGGGCGTGAAAGACTGTGCGGAACTGATGTTTAAGAAAGGAAAGAAACATCTGGTAATGGCAGTTGACTCCGATACACCATCTAACCGGAACAAGCAAAAAGGCTACCTGAGAGCTATGTTAGAACAGGGGATCGCCAAAGAAGATATCCCGTTCTATACAGCGGTAAATAAAGAATTTACCAATCCCCGTGATGTGAGGGCGGCAGGTGCAAAACTTACAGAACAGATCCTTACAGAAAGACCTGAAACAGACGGTATTATCTATACCACAGACCTGTTGGCAGTAGGTGGCCTGGAAGCAGCAAAGAAAATGGGAAAGCGTATTGCGGGATCATGTATCAGACACATGCTTAGCAGTCTGGACAACAAACTGGTAGAAGTCAGCCAGAATGCTTCAAGGGCGATCTTAGATGCTCTTGATAAAAAAGAAGTATCCCATAAAGTGATGCTGCTGACGGATATTAAAGAGAGAGAAACCACATAGCATTTGCAAAAAGCAAAAGTCATTGACAGCTTTTTACAGATGCCTGGTATAAAAAAGAAAAGGTTCTTCCAAAAAGAACCATTTTCTTTTAACAACACTGAAATCGATTGCAAAAAAAGCAATTCAAAGAAAGTATAAAAGATAAAGGAGAAAGAGATCATGAAGAGAGTTCCTTATGAGGTAATGGTAAACGAATTTGAGAGAGTATTAACAAAGTATGGTTTTGAGCCAAAGGATGCAAAGGCTTCCGCAGAGCTGTTTGCACAGAACTCCATGGCTGGTGTATATTCTCACGGATTAAACCGTTTCCCAAGAGTGGTTGAGTACTTAAAGAAGGGCGAGATCGATCCAAAGGTAAAAGCTGAGAAGATCATGGGATTTGGAGCTTTTGAGCGTTGGGACGGACATCGTGGTTTCGGACCTTTAAATGCAAAACTGGCTATGGACCGTGCAGTAGAGCTGGCAAAGGAATTTGGCATGGGTATTGTTGCACTGGGAAATAACAACCACTGGATGCGCGGCGGCAGCTACGGCTGGCAGGCAGCAGACCAGGGCTGCATCGGTATCTGCTGGTCCAACACCTGCCCGAATATGCCTGCATGGGGCGGTATGGACCGTAAGATCGGTAACAACCCACTGATCTTTGCAGTACCAAGAAGCAACGGCGAGCATGTAGTGATCGACTGTGCTGTATCTCAGTTCTCCTATGGAAAACTGGAAGACTGCCGCTTAAAGGGACAGCAGCTGCCAGTACCAGGCGGTTACGATACCAACGGCAACCTGACCACTGATCCAGGCGAGATCGAGAAGACCTGGCGTGTACTTCCAATGGGCTACTGGAAAGGAAGCGGTATCTCAATCGCTCTTGACCTGATCGCAACTGTACTTTCCAACGGAAACTCCGTACAGAAGATCGGTACCTTCGGCGATGAAGTAGGTCTGACCCAGATCATGATCGCTATCGACCCAACCAAGGGTAACAGCGTAGAACTGACCGATGAGATCGTAAACAACATCGTAGCAGATGTAAAGAGTTCCATCCCTGTAAAAGAAGGCGGAGAAGTTTACTACCCAGGCGAACTGGAACTGTTAAACATCAAGCAGAACAAAGAAGAAGGCATCCCGGTAATCGAAGAGAAGTGGGAAGAAGTATTAAATATGTAATGGTCCCAGAAGAAAAACAAGCGACACCGCAGGTGGCATTTGTTTTTCTTGGACCATTAACGAACGAATTGTCTGCGTAAGCAGACGGTAGAGCGCGTCAGCGCGGGAAACCTGAGTCTAAGAAATCCCCCTAAAAGAGTTGACGCAGCTCTCATTTCAGCGTATGATGGAAAGTGACTGACACAAAGACTGTGCAGAGCACTTTCTGAGTGAAAGACGCTGAAAATAAAATGACAGAAGACAAGGAGTTTTCCGCCTGTTTTGCAACCCAGAACAGCTGGTCATTTCCTGGCAGCGGCCTAAAACGGGGTCTGTTTTTCCTGTCATATAAAAGAATACACAAATACCCTCTTTGGGCTTTTGTGTCTGTATTTCGCGCCTTTTAACGTGTCATACAGTCGCAAAAAGCAGAAAGGGGGTATTTTTTTGCATAAGATCCGGAATAAGGGCACTGGAAAGTTAAAGAATTTTATAAAAGCCTGTGTTCCGGCACTGATCCTTCTGATCCTCTGGCAGCTGGCCTTTTTGTCAGGAAAATGGAGTGCTTATGTGCTTCCGGGACCGGAAAAAGTGTGGAAGTCCTTTGTTACAATGACGGGAAACGGGACATTGCTTAAGCATGTTCTGGTAAGTTTTAAGAGGGTCCTGACAGGTTTTTCCATTTCTTTTGTCTGTGCGTTCTGCCTGGGAATGATCGCTGCTTTAAAGAAAGATCTGGAAGTATACTATGGCCCTTATGTGGAATTTATGCGCAATGTGCCGCCCATCAGTTTGATCGCTCTTTTGATCCTGTGGTTTGGGATTGGAGAGACATCCAAGATCATCATTATTGTACTGGCGTCTTTTTTTCCCATGTTTATGAACATCCGAAAAGGCCTTCTTTCCTGTGATAAGAAGCTTTTGGAAGTGGGAAAGACCTGTGGTTTGTCAAAAACTGCCTGTTTCTTTAAGATCCGTCTTCCCTGGGCATTTCCTGATATTTTAGTGGGAATGCGCATCGGTCTTGGATACAGCTGGCGGGCTATTATCGGTGCGGAGATGATCGCTGCGGGAAAAGGCCTTGGATATCTGATCCTGGATGCCCAGCAGATGTCCCGCTCCGACAAGGTGATCGTAGGGATTTTTGTGATCGGTCTGGTAGGTCTGCTTTGCGATAAGGCATTTTTGTGGATCATCAGAAAATGGGTCCGGGGAGGTGTGGAAAATAGCTGAGATCCGATTAAAACAGCTGGAAAAAAGCTTTGAAGTGTCAAAAAACAGTCATCCGGTGTTAAGACGGTTTTCCACAGATCTGGATACAGAAAAGATCACGGTGATATTAGGGCGCAGTGGCTGCGGAAAAACCACGCTTCTGCGGGTCCTGGCAGGTCTTGAAACATTAGATGGCGGTCAGATCCTTTTTGAACAGCCTGAAAAACTGGGAGTGGTTTTTCAGGAACCCCGCCTGATGCCATGGCTTACTTTAGAACAAAATATTTTATTTGGGGCAGACAAAAAGAAACATTCAAAATCAAAGTTAAAAGAAAAGGCAGAAACTCTTTTAAGACTTACAGGACTGGAAAAATTTGGAAAAGCTTATCCGGACCAGTTATCAGGAGGAATGATGCAGCGGGCAGCTCTGGCAAGGGCATTAGCCTGTGATGCCTCGTATCTGCTGATGGATGAACCTTTTGTAGCTCTGGATCATTTTACCAGGCAAACCATGCAAAAGGAGTTTTTAAGGATCTGCGCAGAAGAGAAAATGGGGGCGTTGTTTGTCACCCACAGCGTAGATGAGGCCCTGCTTTTAGGGGATGAGATCCTTATTATGGAAAATGGGAAGGTAGGAAGCTGGTTTACGATTGGAGAAAATCTGGCATATCCCAGAGACCTGTTGTCAGAAGAAATGATCGGCATTAAACGAAAGATCATTAAAACACTGGAAAACAGGTCACAAACGCAAAAAAACTTTTAAAACCTAACATAAAAAACGGGAGGAAATGAAATATGAAAAAATGGAATGTTTATGCAGCAGCAGTGCTGGCAGCAGTGGGAATTTTAGGAGGATGCGGTGCTAAAAATGCAGAAAGCCAGGCACCGGCAGAAACGCAGGCTGCAGAGCAGAGCGCACAGGAAAGCAGCGTGGAAGAAAGCAGGGAGACCAGTGCAGAGGAGTCAAAAACAGAGACAGAGAAAAATGGAACCCTGTCTGTTACCTATGTAAAGTCTCCATTAAATGTTCCCAGTATCGTAGAGCTGGATCAGGAGATCTTTGCCAGTGTATTTGGTCCGATGGGTTATGACGTGCAGTATTCAGATCTGACAACAGGACCGGAGCAGACACAGGCCTTAGCTTCCGGAGATATCCAGTTTTTAAATGCGGTAGGCGCTACTTCTGTAATTTTATCTGCTTCCAATGACGCAGACATTAAGATCATGAGCATTTACAGCCGTTCCCCAAAGGCATTTAAGCTGTTTGCAAAGGATGACAGCATTAAGACAGCAGAAGATTTAAAGGGAAAGAAAGTAGCAGGTCCAAAGGGAACCATTTTACATGAACTGTTAGTATCTTACTTAAATAATGCAGGTATGACTGAGGACGATATTGAATTTATGGCAATGGGGATCCCGGATGCCCAGGCAGCTTTGGCAGGTGGAAGTGTAGACGCGGCTCTTCTTGCAGGTCCGACTGCCTACAATATGGAAAAAGACGGATTTTATATAGTGACAGACGGAGAAGGTCTTACAGAGGCAACCATCGTTACTGCAACCAGTGAAAAATTCTACGAAGAACATCCGGAACTGGTAAAAGCATTTCTTACTGCACAGAAACAGGTGTTAGATGAAATGGACGCAGATCATGCAGCAGCAGTTTCCGCCACTGCAAAGGCAACCGGTTTAGAGGAAGCAGCAGTAGAAGAAATGTACGGACTTTATGATTTTGATATGGAGATCAAAGACAGTGATATTGAAGCCATGGAAAAAACAGAGAAGTTCATGGAAGATACAGGCATGATCGAAAATCCGGTCGATGTGGCATCTCTGATCTTAGATGTAGAGTAAATGATTGTGGTATAGACCCATCTTTGACAGTCAAATTTATCAAAACACCGCTGAAAGCCTTATTCTACCTGGGTTTTTCAGCGGTGCCTTTTCGTTTTACTATATAGTCTTTTTTCTGAATCAGATATGGATAATAGACTTTTATGATTTTTCTCGAGATTGTTTACTAAGTTTTTGGATTTCTTTCATTTTCCTTTTGGTAAGAAATTCATAATCCGTTTCGAATCCGGCTACTTCATGTAATGCATCCGTCAGTTTAGTAGATTCATAAATCGGTATGAATCCCTGCCCCTGCACATCTGCAAATTCATAGTCTCTTAATGTCGACATTAACTCTTCACAGGTATATTTCCGCTTGAGCTTTTTTTCGAGCAGACGATAAATGAACAGCGCTAGAAAACAGACCAGGAAATGTGCTCGGATCCGGTCGTTTCGCTGGACAAAAACCGGACGGGCAGAAAAATCCGTTTTCATGATCCGAAAGCATGCTTCAATCTGCCAACGGCTTTCACTGACTTTTAAAATATCTTCCGGCTCATCGTCAAAAAGATCCGTACATACAGCATAGAGGCCATCGTACTGTGCTTCCTGTGCAATCTTTTTTTCATCCAGAAAATATAGGATATCGGCCATTTCTCCATCTTTTGTAACAGCTGTTTTATCAATAAATCTTGCTGGGTCATTCGGATTTTTCCGGTTTTCTTATGCCTGCCATTTGAAAGCATTGCTTTTGCTCGTTCAATCTGTTTCTCTCGAATCTCTTTTTGATAAGCAGCGTATTTTGGTGAGTAAGTAATCAACAGACGCTGTTCCATCTTTTGAACTGTAAGGTTCTTCTTTATAAAAAGTTCCTCTTTATCATCGTCTGTCAGGCTGTTCAGATCGACCGCTTTATGGTCTGAGAGGCACCGGAATCCTTTTGTTTAGTGCAAGTGTCCGGTATTCTTCTGGAAGTTTTTTGATAGACTGGGTTACGATATAAGAGCGCTTCTTGCTGTGATTTAAGAGCCGGTTATTTTCAGAACCAAGGCCTGCATCAGAACAGAAGATAAACTCTTCACACCCAAACTCCTCAATCACTTTTTTCTCGAGTGGTTTCAAAGATGTCTGTTCATTTTGATTTCCTGGAAATATGCTGAAAGCCAGTGGGATTCCATCTCCGTCGGTAAAGAGTCCCATCTGCACGATAGGATTTGGACGGTGTTCTTTACTTTTTCCGTATTTTTTATCTCCATCTTCTTGTTCAATCTCAAAGTAGTAGTTGGTACAGTCGTAGTAAAGGACCCCATCGTTACGTTTTAAAACAGACTTTGAATTGCGATATAGCTCTGACTGAATCAGATCGCATTCTTCTGAAAGAACATTCAATGCCCGGTAAATATCATGAAGCTGATAAGTGGGTGCTTCTAGGAAGTTTTAGCCGTTTCAAAGAAGAACGTTTGCTGCCTGGTTCTAAAATGCGTGTATAGATGAGATCGGATAAGATCGCGTTCAAATCATAATCATAGTGATGTTTATCTCGAATCTTTCGACATACCTTGTTTAAACCAAGTTCATAATAAAGAGACTGCAGGAAAAGGTAACCTCCCTGAAATTTTCGCTTTTCTCCATGGGCGATCTTTCGGTTTGGATGGAAAGTAATAGGAATACAATGATTCGCTTTTTCCTGTTCAAACTTTTCGGTCTCAATGCGAGCCTGTTCTTTTGCCCAGGCCATAACATCGTCTCTGGTGGGACCATGTTCAACTAACAATTCTTTTAATGTTCCAAGTTTGCGGATTGTCCGAGAGGTAGATTTTCCGTTACTGTCGATGTAGGATTGCTTTATATAAAAAGACTCAGCGTTTTTTGATTTTGATGTATTGACCTTCAATTTTTTCACCTCAATACCATTATAGCATAAAAAGCCGAAAAAGCCTATATATAAAAACAACAAATTTGACAAAAAAATATAAGCATTCATGCGGCTTATACGCTGTTTTTCATTCGGAAAGGTGTCAAACTCCCGACAGTGATATTGAAGCCATGGAAAAAACAGAGAAGTTCATGGAAGATACAGGCATGATCGAAAATCCGGTCGATGTGGCATCTCTGATCTTAGATGTAGAGTAAATGATTGTGGTATAGAGTCTGTATGTGATATAATGGGTTCAAAAGAAAAACAAGGGACACCGAAGGTGGCATTTGTTTTTCCTGGCCCATTAACGAAGGTCCCGCCTGCGTCAGCAGGCAGTAGAGTGCATGAGCGCGGGGGGACGTGAGTGAAGGGGCTGTTATAAAGTGGTAGTACCATTTTATGACAGCCTTTTTGCTGCATTTAATTTAATTAAAAATGAAAAACCGATAAAGTGAGGATAAATATGGATTATAAGATCATCGTCCTGGATCTGGACGGAACATTGACAAATAGAGACAAGGTTATTACACCAAGGACCAAAGAAGCCCTGATGAAGGCACAGGAAGCAGGAAAGATCGTGGTGCTGGCATCCGGCCGCCCGACAGCAGGCGTGGAACCACTGGCAAAGGAACTGGATCTGGCACGTTTTGGAAGCTATATTTTATCCTACAACGGCGGCATGATCACCAACTGTAAAACAGGAGAAGTGATCTTTTCATCCCTGCTTCCGGTGGAGTCAAACAAGAAGATCATGGATCTGGCAAAGGAATACGGGGTGGATTTTCTGACTTATGAGGGCGAGGAGATCATTACCAATAATGACCAGTGCGTTTACGCCCACAAAGAGTCAAAGATCAACCATCTTCCTCTGCGTCAGGTAGACAACATGGAAGAGCATGTAAATTTCCCGGTAGCAAAATTTCTTCTCTTAGATGACGGGGATTACCTGGCAACCGTAGAGCCAAAGGTAAAGGCTGCCATGGGAAAGAATTTTGCAGTATACCGTTCAGAACCTTATTTCCTGGAGGTACTTCCGAAAGGAATTGACAAAGCCCAGTCTTTAGAGCGCCTGCTGCAGCATCTGGGAATGACAAAAGAAGAGATGATCGCCTGTGGGGATGGTTATAATGATCTGACCATGATCCAGTATGCAGGTCTTGGAGTTGCCATGGAAAATGCCGTCCTTCCGGTAAGAAAGGCAGCAGACTATATTACAGCTTCTAATAATGACGATGGTGTGGGACTGGTAGTAGAGAAATTTATGCTGGCTTAAGATCGTTTTTGCAGGAACTCTGCAATCATACAGGAGATGAAAACGCATATGAGAGAACTTCTGGAACAATTTTTCAGGCATTATCTGAGAGAGCGGAATTTAGAGGATACCCTGGCTCTTCTTACGGACCAGGTGATAAGCCTTGGGACCGGAGAACAGGAAGTGGCAAGAAATAAAGAGGAACTGCGTGCTTTAATGGAATGTGAATTTAAAGAAATGCCCCAGCCTCTTGACTATGAACTGTTTAACTATACTGAAAACCCTCTGGGAGAGTATGGATGGAGTATTTTCACCAATGTTCTGGCAAAGATTGACTCAGAAGGTGTAACAATGGAAATGCTGACCCGTCTTACCTGTATCTGTGTGAAAGAGGATGGAAAATGGAAGATCGCCTCTTTACATATGTCTACCCCAACTGTAGAGCAGGAACATCAGGAATTTTTCCCTCTCCGTTATGGCAGGAATAACAGTGTCCGGAAGCTTTCTTCTGAAACCGGCGAAAAGCTGATGGAACTGGTGTCAGAAGCCCTTCCCGGCGGTATTATGGGCAGTTATCTGGAAGAAGGATATCCTCTTTATACCATTAATGATACCATGTTAAATATATTAGGATATGCCTATGAAGAACTGGTGGATGCCACAAATGAAAAGATGATGAATATCATTTATCCACCGGATCAGAAATGGGTGGAAGAGAGCATCGAGAAGCAGTTTCATGAGAAAAATGAATATAAGGTGGAATACCGTATAGTCGGGAAAGGCGGCCGTATCATCTGGGTCAGTGATATTGGAAAGAAGATAAAGTCAGAAGACGGAAGAGATGCCATGATCAGTATTATGACCGATGTCTCTGACCGTATTGAGCGGGAGAACCAGCTGATCAAAGAAGCACAGTTAGATCCTCTTACAGGACTTTATAACCGGAAAAGGGCCATCAGCTTAATAGAGGCAGACTTTTTAAAGGAAAAAAGCGGGACTCTTTATATCTGTGACGTAGATAATTTTAAGAGCATGAATGACACAAAAGGCCACCTGGCAGGTGACAGGGCTTTGATCCATCTGGCAAAGCTGATCCGGCATTATGCAGATGAGAACTGTGTAACAGCACGACTGGGCGGTGATGAGTTTATGCTATATTTTACGGAAGATGCAGAGAAAAAAGGCGCTGATGTTATTGGAAAGATACAAAAAGAGTTTGCCATTGCCATGAAAACGTCCAATCCGGATCTGGATATTACCATCAGTGCAGGCGGAGCCTTAAGAAACGCAGGGGAAGATTTTAAAGATTTATATAAAAAAGCAGACACTGCCCTTTATCTGGCAAAGAAGGAAAAAGGGCAGCTGAAAATTTATAAGGAGCAGTAGCAGCCTGCTTTTAGGATCAGTTCATAAAGTGGATCTGTTCTGTGGTAACAGGTGTAAAACGGGCCAGTTCCTGTCCGTTCAGGTCGGTCTTATGCATGTCTACAGCGCTGATCTGGTGGTTATCATAGGTGGTATAATAATAAATTCCCTTTGTTGCATTGCAGCAGGAGGTATAAAGAGTGATCTCATATTTTCCCTCAGCTACTTCGCAGCAGCCTCTCTGCTGGTCCACAGAGCCTAAAATATGGAAAAACTGGCTGACACTGGAAAGCTCATCCCCATTGCACCGGGAATTCATTTTTACATAAGAAGCCCGGACAAAACGGGAGGAAGAGGACAGATCTCCGGGAAGTCCTAAAGCGCCCATTCCACGGCTGTAGGTATTTAAAGGCAGATCCTTTGAAAATGTATTTACGGGCTGTCTGGGTGATAAGTGCATATAGTTATTTAACTGGAACATCTGTTGCGGAAAAGGAGGATTGTTGGTCAGGACACCTGCTGGGTTGTCATAGATCATCAGTCCTTCTTTTACTGCTTCTACGGTAATAGAGCCGGTCTCATCGGCAATGAGCCAGTGGAGACTTCCTACCGGAAGCTGCGGGCTGAACGGTGTGTCTACCAGGTCCATGTTTTTTAAAGCTTCTTTTGCCTCTTTTAAAGAAGCACAGGTACCCAGGATAAAGGGGATCAGTTCAAACTGGGTGATCTGATGTTTGGAACTGCTTGGATCTACGGGTTTGTATGTTGCGTTTCCAACGAAATTTAAGCCTGCGATGCCAAGACCTTTTTCGTTGATGGCATCATAATAAAGAGGATAGTTTCCTGCAACATGGGCCATGCCAATGATAGCATAGTGGTTTTCCAGCTTTCCGCCATGACGCAAAGTAAAGGAGTAATTTCGGGGAGTGACTGTGATCTCATCCCCATAAGAAAATTCATAATCCAGGGTCCGTCCCATGTAAAAATCGTTGGTTTTGTAAGTTGCGGCTGTACACATGTAAGTTGTCCTTTCTGTTGTGTTGTTTTCGGATCATCGTCCGGTGCCATATCCGCCAACGGCGGATACGGGGAATAAAACAGTGCATTTGCCCGTCACAGGCGGGAAAGATTGTAGTTATATATAGCAAAAGGCTGCAGCAGAATTTGAAATTATTCTGCCACAGCCTTTATTAAATATGTACCGGACCAGCCCATGGCTGAACTGTAACGTTTATTATACTCTTGCGATACCCTCTTCAATAGCAGTATCAGCAACTGCCTTTGCAACTACATCAGCAACCTTCTTGTTTAATGGGGAAGCAATGATGTTTTCCGGAGTCAGTTCCTCATCCGGGATCATGCTGGCAATTGCGTAGGAAGCTCTCTGCTTCATTAATTCAGTGATTTCTTTTGCACGAACAGAAAGAGCGCCCTTGAATACACCTGGGAATACCAGGACGTTGTTGATCTGGTTCGGGAAGTCGGAACGACCGGTACCTACAACAGCAGCGCCGCCAGCTAATGCTTCATCTGGCATGATCTCAGGAGTCGGGTTTGCCATGGCAAATACGATACCGTTGTTCATGGTAGAAACCATTTCTTTTGTAACCAGGTTTGGACGGGATACACCGATAAATGCGTCAGCACCCTTTAAAGCATCAGCCAGCTTGCCGTGCTCATGATTTAAGTTGCTGATATGGGAGATCTCTTCCTGGCCTGGATTTAAGCCTTCATCGCCCTCGCAGATGATACCGTTGATATCACACATGATCACATTGCCAAAGCCCATGTTGATCAGGTGTTTGCCGATTGCGATACCAGCAGCTCCAGCACCGTTGATGACGATCTTTAATTTGCCCATTTCTTTCTTTGTTACTTTTACTGCGTTTAATAATGCAGCAGCAACTACGATAGCAGTTCCGTGCTGGTCATCATGGAATACCGGAATGTCGCACATTTCTTTTAAGCGGCGCTCGATCTCAAAGCATCTTGGAGCTGCAATATCCTCTAAGTTAATACCGCCAAAGCTCTTGGAGATCAGATAAATGGTCTGAACGATGGTATCGGTGTCTTTGGAGTCGATGCACAGTGGGAATGCGTCTACGTCAGCAAATTCTTTAAACAGGGCGCATTTTCCTTCCATAACCGGCATACCGGCAGCAGGACCAATATCTCCAAGACCTAAAACTGCAGTTCCGTCTGTGATAACAGCTACCAGGTTGGAACGGCGGGTCAGCTTAAAGGACTGCTCATAATCCTTTGCGATCACGCGGCATGGCTCTGCAACGCCTGGTGTATAAGCAAGGGAAAGATCCTCTCTGGTCTCGATCTTTTTACGGGAAATTACCTCGATCTTTCCGTGAAGGTCATAGTGCATCTGAAGGGAAGCCTGATTGATATCCATAGTGTGTTGTCTCCTTATGATAATTATTTATACCCATACGCCCAACAGGTGGGCGTATATTAACAATAGTTATAAACTGCAAAGCATCGCTTATACCATCTGCTCCGGATGGAAGATCTCATCAAATTTCTCAGCGGTCAAAAATCCCAGCTCTACGCAGGCTTCTTTCAGGGAGATGTTCTCCTTATAAGCCTTCTTTGCTGTTTTCGCTGCATTTTCATATCCGATATATGGATTTAAGCAGGTAACAAGCATCAGGGAGCGGTGGAGGTTTTCATCCATCTTCTCACGGTTGGCACGGATGCCGCTGACACAGCGGTCATTGAAGGAATTTAATGAGTCAGTAAGCAGACGTACAGACTGCAGGAAATTGTAAATGCATACCGGCATGAACACATTTAACTCAAAATTACCCTGGGAAGCTGCCATACCTACAGCGGTGTCATTGGCAATGATCTGAACTGCTACCATGGTAACAGACTCACACTGAGTTGGATTTACTTTTCCGGGCATAATAGAACTGCCAGGTTCATTTTCAGGGATGAAGATCTCACCAAGGCCGCAGCGTGGACCGCTGGACAGCCAGCGGATGTCATTTGCCATCTTCATCATATCGGCAGCCAGTCCCTTTAAGGCGCCGTGAGCGAAGACCAGTTCATCCTTGCTGGTAAGAGAGTGGAATTTGTTAGGTGCTGTAACAAAGTCTTTGCCGGTCAGTTCAGCAACTGCCTTTGCAACCTCTGTATCAAAGCCCTTAGGAGCATTTAAACCGGTACCTACAGCAGTGCCGCCAAGTGCCAGTTCGTGAAGTCCTTTTAAACTTAAAGTAAGCATTGCCTTGGATTTGATGAGCATTTCTCTCCAGCCGCTGATCTCCTGGGAGAAGGCGATCGGAGTAGCATCCTGCAGATGGGTACGTCCTGTTTTTACAATGCCTTCATTTTCAGCCATCAGTCTTGTAAAAGTATCGGTTAAACGGTCAATCGCCGGGAACAGCTTGTCCTCGATCTCCATAACGGCTGCAATGTGCATGGCAGTCGGGAAAGTATCGTTGGAACTCTGGGACATGTTGGAATGGTCATTTGGGTGAAGGAGTTTTTCACCTGCAATGGCATTTCCACGTCCTGCAATGACTTCGTTTACATTCATATTGGACTGGGTGCCGCTTCCTGTCTGCCATACAGCCAGTGGAAAGTTGTCATCCAGCTTACCTGCCAGTATTTCATCGCAGGCCTGTGAAATAAGAGCAAGGCGCTTATCATCCAGTTTTCCAAGGCGGTTATTTGCAATAGCTGCTGCCTTTTTTAAAATGGCAAAAGCGCGGATTACTTCCATGGGGATCTTTTCGGTTCCAATAGGGAAGTTCTGGAAACTTCTCTGGGTCTGGGCCCCCCAGTAACGGTCAGCCGGAACCTGTACTTCGCCCATAGAGTCATGTTCAATACGGTATTCCATGAATAATCTTATCCTGCCACTCAAAATGTGATTAAATATACTCACACCGAGATAATGTAGACTCTCACGAACTCTACTTACTGCTTTATCGTGTATGCTTTGGATTGACCGAAATCATATCTACTCACAAGTTCTTGTACACTCCACAGTCGTAAATTCCCGAAATAGCCTTCGGTACATACCTACGTTCGCGTTTATTTATGCAACTTCGTAAGTCATAGCATCTCTCAAATTAAGTGCAGCATTGAAATCTCTGTCTTCGATATAACCACAAGCACATTTGAAAATTCTATCTGAAAGTTTTAAATCTCTCTTGATGCGACCACAGCGGTGACACATTTTTGAAGATGGATACCATCTGGCTACTACTCTTAACTCAATACCGTTTTCATTACATTTAGATGGAAGTTTAGCTCTAAACTCATAAAACTTCTGTGACGCAACTGCTTTTGAAAGATGTCTGTTTTTCATCATGCCTTTTACATTTAAATCTTCAATCGTAATATAGGATGGTTTGGTTTTTCACTATCTCTGCGATTGTTTTGTTAATGTAGTCGGTGCGGATATGATCTATCCTATGATGAAGTTTTCTGTACCTTGAGCTTTTGTTTTTGTATATTTGCTCTTTGAGTGACTTCTCCTTTCTTTAAGTTTTCATACTTTCGAGAAAGACTTCTCTGTTCTCGAATAAGTTGTTTTTCAAGTTTCTTTAATTTTGCTGATTTGTTAATGTTCTTATAAGTTTTACCATTAGAAACAGTGGCGAAATCCTTTAATCCAAGGTCAATGCCAATTCCCTCGTTAGAGTTATTAGCAATCTGGACATCAGGAATTTCCACAAGAACGGAAACATAAAATTTGTCAGCTTTGATTGAAACTGAACCACTTTTGATTATATATCCATCTTTGGTTGTTGGAATGTATCCTTTTTCTTTGATACGTACCCAACTTAAAGTTGGAATGTTGATACGATGCCTTTCGCAAAAACAGTCCTTTGGATTATTCTTAACGAAGTACATCTTCACATCAGATTTACCTTTCTTTTTGTAATTAGGGAAAGCACTCTGATGTTTGAAAAATCTTGTAAAAGCAGTACACCCGCATTCGATTGAATGCTTTACAGATTTTGAACTTACTTCCTTAACCCAAGAATATTCTGGATGGTTTGGAAGATACTCGTTGTTAAGCCAGACACTAAACGATTTACCACTCATAAACTTTTTGCCATTATCATAAAGTTCTTTATTATGAGTAAGATAGAAGTTATAGATGTACCTACAAGTTCCTATCGTCTTGTGTATCTTGATTTTCTGCTCTTCTGTTGGATTTATTTCCGTCTTGAAGCTCTTTAGCAATTTCCTCATCCCTTTCTATTTGTTTTTTATATTTACGAAGTCCATACAACCTACAAGAGAACACATGGAGTATTGAAACAATATCCTGCACGAGTTCTTCTTGTGGTGATAGTTCTTCATTGTTTACTACCACTATGGTCGTATTGAACTTCATACAGAATTTTTCAAACCAGTCATAGCCAAATCTGATAAATCTATCTTTGTGTGTTATGATTATGGTTTTGATTTTTTGTTCCATTACTTCATCTAATAATTCGTTCCATTTCTTGCGATTGTAATTAAGACCGCTCCCATAATCTTCAATGCATTGGTCTACGATAATACCTTTAGCATTACAAAACTGTCGTAGAAATGTGACTTGGTTTTGTAAATCATTTTTTTGATTTCTTGTAGAGACTCTGGCATAAATGACAACTTGACGCGTATCATCTTCTGTATTTATGCCTTTGAATTGAAGATATTGGCCGTAAGTGTAATAACGCCTATCAGTTGGAGTACGATTTGCTTTTAGAGTTCCTTCTCTATCCCAACGCTGTAACGTTTTGACAGAAACACCTAGTAATTCAGCAAAATCTTTTGGCTTGTAATTTGTGATATTTGATGTATTCATAGTATACCTCTATGAGTATATTTAAACACATATTATCACATTTGACAACTTATTCAGTTACTTAAAGTTTTCTCCTTACAGTTTGAGTGTGCTTTTTTAGGGTTCAGAAAGCACATCAGGATGTTCTTTCCTAGTATACCACACATTTTTCCGGGGGAATATATGGATTTTAAGAAAAGGTCATGAAAAGATATAGACTTTAGATATGGACTTTCAGACTTTAATATGTTAAAATTATACAGACGTAAAAAATTGTATTATTTTTAAAACGACCGTCCGGGGGCGGTAACGTATATAAGGAGCAAAAATCATGAATAAGAAGATCAAAACAGAAGCCGTAGATCATTTATTTGACGCGATCCTCACGCTGAAAGATCCGGAAGAGTGCTACAAGTTCTTTGAGGACGTATGCACCATCAATGAGCTGCTGTCACTGTCACAGCGATACGAAGTGGCAAAAATGCTCAGGGAAGGAAAGACCTATCTTGAGATCGCGGAAAAGACAGGAGCATCTACAGCTACTATCAGCCGTGTGAACCGTTCACTGAATTATGGAAGTGACGGATATGATATGGTATTTGAGCGGCTTCTTGGAGAAGAGAAAAAAGAAGAGCAGTAAAAAGAAAATGTATTGGGGATGAAAAGAGCCTTGCAGGCTATGTATGCTGCAGGGCTCTTTTTAAATGGGCAAAAAGATAGGCAAAAAGTTTTTGGTAAAAGGTTTACAAAAAGTTATGTGAGTGTTATTCTAATAGTACGTTATTTATAGAAAATAATAACGGGAGGTTACATAAAAATATGAAATTAATTAAAACAGTAGACGCAGAGGGAGCGGTCCTCTGCCATGATATTACCCAGATCATCAAAGGTGTGACCAAGGATGCAGTTTTTAGAAAAGGCCACATTGTTACAAAAGAAGATATCCCGGTACTTTTAAGCGTGGGAAAGGACCAGCTTTATGTATGGGAAAAGGAAGAGGGCATGCTTCATGAAAATGACGCTGCAGAAGTCCTTTGTGCCATGTGCAAAGGGGAACACATGGAGCGTTCCCAGGCAAAAGAAGGAAAGATCGAGCTGTCTGCAGCCTGCGATGGTTTATTAAAGATCAATAACAATGGTTTAAAGGCAGTCAATGGCTTCGGTCAGATGATGATCGCCACCCGCCACGGAAATTTTGCCGTTAAAAAAGGTGATAAATTAGCGGGAACCCGTATTATCCCACTTGTCATTGAAGAAGAAAAGATGACAAAGGCAAAAGAAGCAGCTATGGCGGCAACAGGAAACAAGCCCATCTTAAACCTGCTTCCATTTAAACATAAAAAAGTAGGTATCGTTACCACTGGAAACGAAGTTTTCTATGGAAGGATCAAAGATACCTTTACACCTGTCATTGAAGGGAAAATGGCAGAATTTGATACAGAGATCATCGATCATGTGACCTGGAACGATGATGATACAAAGGTAACAGCATCTATCCTTGATATGATCAAAAAAGGCGCGGATATCGTAGTCTGTACCGGCGGCATGAGTGTGGACCCGGATGATAAGACCCCTCTTGCCATCAAAAATACCGGGGCTGATATTGTATCTTACGGCGCACCGGTACTTCCGGGAGCTATGTTCATGTTAGCTTATTATCAGGTAACAGAGGGAGAAAATCCAAGAATAGTAGCTATTATGGGACTTCCTGGTTGCGTTATGTATGCAAAGAGGACTATTTTTGATCTGGTCCTTCCAAGAGTTATGGCAGACGATCAGGTAACAGCAGAAGAACTGGCTGCTTTGGGCCAGGGCGGCTTATGTCTGAACTGTCCAGTCTGTACCTTCCCTAACTGTGGTTTTGGAAAGGGAGTGTAATAGAAATGGAATTTACACATTTTGATGAAAATGGCAATGCCCTTATGGTGGACGTAAGTGAAAAAGCAGAGACAAAGCGGGAAGCTACTGCCAGAGGAAGCATTTATATGAGCCCTGAGTGCTTAAAGAAAGTAAAAGAAGGGACTATGGCAAAGGGAGATGTACTGGGAGTTGCCAGAGTAGCCGGTATCATGGGCGCGAAAAAGACTTCTGAGCTGATCCCATTGTGCCATTTGTTAAATCTTACCAAGCTGACGGTGGATTTTACCATAAAAGAAGAAACAAACGAGATCGAAGCAGCCTGTACCGCCCGTACTACCGGAAAGACAGGTGTGGAAATGGAAGCACTGACCGGTGTAAATATTGCCCTTCTTACCATTTACGATATGTGTAAGGCAGTGGACAAATCCATGGAAATGGGAAATATTTACCTGGAACATAAATCCGGTGGAAAAAGCGGCGAGTTTGTCAATCCTAGAAAGCAGGGCATCTGATGAAGGACAGAATGGGAAGAGAGATCGACTACATGCGGTTTTCCATTACAGACCGGTGTAACCTGCGGTGTAAATACTGCATGCCGGATGGCATTGACTGTATGCCAAGATGGGATGTGTTATCTCTGGAAGAATTTGAAGCCATTGCCATTGCAGCAGCATCTTTAGGGATCAAAAAGATCAAAGTTACCGGTGGAGAGCCACTGGCAAGAAAAAGCTGTCCCCAGTTAGTAAAGATGCTTAAAAATATCCCAGGCATTGAAAAAGTCACCCTGACTACCAACGGAGTCCAGTTAGATCAGTATCTGGATCAGCTGTTAGATGCAGGACTGGATGCTATTAATGTAAGCCTGGATACTGTAGACCCGGTACTTTATGAGAAGATAACCGGCCGGGATAAGTTAGCCGATGTTATGAGGTTCATTGAAAAAGCAGAAAACTTACCAATCCCTGTTAAGATCAATGCAGTTTCCATTGATTTCAGACAGTTGCAGGAGAATGGAAAAGCTACAGAACTTTCCCCTCAGGAAAACTGGCAGCAGATGGCAGAACTTGCAAAGCATTATCCAGTGGATGTGCGTTTTATAGAAATGATGCCCATCGGCTATGGAAAGCAGTTTAAGACCATTGATCACAACTGGCTGCTTGAAAATATGAAAAAGGTCTATCCGGATCTGGAAGAAGACACAAGAGTTCATGGATTTGGACCTGCAGTTTATTATAAAGTTCCCGGATTTAAAGGAAGCATTGGTCTGATCAGTGCTATTCACGGAAAATTCTGTTCTACCTGTAACCGCATCCGTCTGACATCCCAGGGACATGTAAAATCCTGTCTCTGCTATGATGAGGGAACAGATCTTAGAAGCATTTTAAGAGAAGGGCAGGAAAGACCGGATAAGGATACCCATTATATCTGGCCAGAAGGCAGAGATGTAAGGGATGAAAAGCTGCAGGAAAAGCTGCGGGAAGCACTTGCAAAGGCGATTTATGAAAAGCCGGCAGCACATTGCTTTGAAAAGCCAGGTGAGATCACCGAGGCACATAACATGATTTCAATTGGAGGATAAGATAAAATGGAAATAACTGGAAAAAGAGGACCGGAAGGTGTTGTAAAAGCGGTCTGTACCAGTGAAAAAAAAGGTGTTGAAAAACATTCTGTTCCAGAAGGACATTTCCTGAAAGATTTTGGTATCGAGGGAGATGCACACGCTGGTAAATGGCATCGTCAGGTAAGTCTTTTGTCTTATGATAAGGTAAAAGAATTTAATGAGCGTGGCGCTCAGGTAGAAGATGGTGCTTTTGGAGAAAACCTGGTGGTAGAAGGGATTGATTTCCGTTCTCTGCCGGTAGGAATGATGATCTATATTGGGGATGTGGTTTTACGCATGACCCAGATCGGCAAAGAATGTCACAGCCATTGCGCGATTTATAAAAGAATGGGCGAATGCATCATGCCAAGAGAGGGCGTGTTTGCAGAGGTCTTACAGGAAGGAACCATTCATCCGGGAGATACAGTTATTACCTGTTATCCAGATGAAAACCGGCCGTTCCAGGCAGCAGTTATCACTTTAAGTGATAAAGGTGCCAAGGGAGAACGAGTAGACGAAAGCGGTCCTGCAGCAAAGGAAATGCTGGAGCAGGCGGGATATGAAGTAGTAGAGACGCTGATCCTTCCGGATGAACCGGCTATGTTAAAGACACAGTTAATGCGTCTGGCAGACGGCAGACAGTTAGATCTGGTGCTTACAAGCGGCGGAACCGGTTTTTCCATGAGAGACCAGACTCCGGAAGCAACCATGGCAGTGGCAGACCGGAATGCTCCCGGAATTGCAGAAGCCATTCGTTATAAATCCATGGCAGTGACAGACAGAGCCATGTTAAGCAGAGGTGTCAGTGTGATCCGAAAGAAAACACTGATCGTAAACCTGCCGGGAAGCCCAAAGGCAGTAAAAGAAAGCTTGGGATTTATTTTAGACAGTTTGGATCACGGCTTAAAGATCCTTCGCGGCAGTGCTTCTGAGTGTGCCAGAAGAGATTAAGAAAAGGAAAACGGAAAGTTTTAAAAATCGCATATAGACAGTATCTTTGTACCGCCTGCAGCGGGAGGAAGAATACCGTGCAGGCGGTGTTCTCCTTATGATCGCTATAGTCAAACGAGTATAACGATACTGCTATAAATAAATCAATTTTTATTTAAAGGAGAAATGAGATTATGAAGAAACAGATTTGCCTTGTAATGGCAGCTATGATGGCAGCAGGAATGTTAGCTGGATGCTCCGGCAGCGCAAAGGAAACCACAGCAGCAGCTACTGAAGCAGCAACAACCGCAGAAGAAACAAAAGCAGAGGAGACAACTGCAGAAGAAACTACAGCAGCAGCTTCCGGCGAAGAGACTGAGATCTTAGTTGCAGCAGCAGCAAGCTTAAAGAACGCTTACGAAGATAAGCTGATCCCAATGTTCGAAGAAGCAAACCCAGGCGTAACTGTAAAGGGAACCTATGACAGCTCAGGCAAACTGCAGACACAGATCGAGGAAGGTCTGGAAGCAGACGTATTCATGTCCGCAGCTAAGAAGCAGATGACAGCTCTGGATGAGGAAGGCATGATCGCTTCCGATACCATTACTGATCTGTTAGAGAACAAGATCGTTCTGATCGTTCCAACTGGAAATGAGAAGAAGCTGGAGAAGTTTGAGGACATCGAAAATGCAGACAGCATTGCATTAGGCGATCCTGCAAGTGTTCCAGCTGGACAGTATGCACAGGAGGCTTTAACTAACCTGGGTATCTGGGATAAGATCCAGGATAAGGTAAGTTTCGGAACCAACGTAACTGAGGTATTAAACCAGGTAGCAGCAGCAAGTGCTGACGCTGGTATCGTATACGCTACTGATGCAGCAAGCATGGCTGATCAGGTAGAAGTTGTTGCAGAAGCTCCAGAAGGAAGCCTTGCAAAGAAGGTTATCTATCCTGTAGCTGTTGTTAAGGGTACTGCTCATGAGGAAGTTGCAAAGGAATTTGTTGCTTTCTTACAGACTGATAAGGCAATAACAGTATTTGAAGAGTATGGATTTTCCAGTGCGCAGTAGTCAGTAACTATAAAACCGGGATGTTGTAAAGTAAGTTACAGTATCCCGGTTTTAATCAATTTCCCATATAAATCTCATAAGAAAAGAGGTTCTAAATGGACTGGTCCCCAATTTTGATTTCCATGAAGACAGCCAGTCTGTCTATTTTCATCACATTTTTTATCGGGCTGTTTGCAGCCTGGGCAGTGGTAAGCCTGAAAAATGAAACATTAAAGGTTATCTGTGATGGTATCCTGACACTGCCTTTAGTCCTGCCGCCTACAGTAGCAGGCTTCTTTTTGTTATATCTTTTCGGTGTAAAACGTCCTATCGGACAGTTTTTTATTGAATATTTCAGTGTAAAGATCGCCTTTTCCTGGATCGCGACTGTCTTGGCAGCTGTTACCATGTCATTTCCGTTAATGTACCGTTCTGCCAGAGGTGCTTTTGAACAGGTAGATCAGAACCTGGTTGCAGCGGCCAGAACACTGGGAATGAGCGAATGGGCTGTATTCTGGAAGGTGCTGTTTGCAAATGCAACACCGGGTATCTTAAGCGGCGGCGTTCTTGCTTTTGCCAGAGGTTTAGGTGAATTTGGCGCAACTGCCATGATCGCAGGAAACATTGCGGGAAAGACAAGAACACTTCCTATGGCGGTCTATTCAGAAGTAGCTGCAGGAAATATGGACGCAGCATATTCTTATGTAGCTATCATTGTTGTCATTGCATTTATTTCCGTTGTTCTTATGAACTGGGGCGCATTGATCCGCTCACGGAAGTTTTAATGTTCTCTCGGAGGTAAAAAGAATGGCTATTCAAACAGAACATTCTCTCCAGCTTGGAGTTGAAATAAAGAAAAAATTAAAAGAATTTGACCTGGACATTTCATTCAGCGCAGGAAAAGGGTGTCTGGGTATTTTAGGTCCTTCCGGCTGTGGAAAGAGTATGACTCTTAAATCCATTGCAGGTATCGTTACCCCGGACAGCGGCCGTATTGCCTTACAATATGCAAAGGGGAAGCTGCCGGGGAAGAGTTCTCTATGACTCGGCTTTAAAGATCAATGAAAACCACAGATGCGCCGTGTAGGCTATCTGTTCCAGAATTATGCCCTTTTCCCAAACATGTCTGTTGAGGAAAATATTGCAGCCGGTCTTAAAGGAATGGAAAAGAAAAAGGCAAAAGTAGGAGAAATGATCGAACGTTTCCGCCTGACAGGTCTTGAAAAACGTTATCCGGGACAGCTTTCCGGCGGTCAGCAGCAGAGAGTTGCGTTAGCCCGTATTTTAGCTTATGAGCCGGAAGCACTGCTCCTTGATGAGCCGTTTTCTGCTATGGATACATACTTAAGAGAGGGTCTGCGTCTGGAACTTTCTAAAGTATTAGCTGACTATGACGGTGTTTCTGTTATGGTAACCCATGACAGAGACGAGGCCTTCCAGCTTTGCAAAATATTATGCTGTTAGACAAGGGACATGTGCTGATCGCCGGAAATTCCAGAAAGATCTTCCAGGATCCTGTTACCTGTAAGGCAGCAAGACTGACCGGATGTAAGAATATTTCAAAGATCGAACGGATCGGCGAATACCGTGTCCGCGCTCTTGACTGGGACAATATGGAGTTCATCACTGACCGTTCGGTTGGAGATGATATAACTGCCATCGGTATCCGTGCCCATGATTTTGAGCCTTTGGCAGGAGAAGAGGCAAAGGCCAAAAAGAGGCTGGAGAGGAAAATCTTATCCCTGTTGTAGATCCAAGTATTTCCGAAATGCCATTTGAGTGGTATATTACTCTTAGCAATGGTTTATGGTGGAAAAGGAAAAGACCATCCACACCCATGACGCAGCGGGAGTAGTACCGGAATATCTCCGGGCAGATACGTCAGCGATCCTGCTTTTAAAGGGAGAACTGTAGAACAGACATAAGAAAGGAAATGGGAAACATGGAGTTAAAACTGGAAAAAGCTTCGCACAGGAGCAGTTATTGTGGCAGCAGGACATAAAAGTAAAATTCTGTTTTAAACCCTTGCTTCCGGTGGGCGACAGTACGGCGATCCGCCGCATTATCATTACCTTAAAGCGGGCGGGAGTTTCCCCTATCGTAGTAGTAACAGGGGATAAGGCAGATGAGCTGGAAAAACATATTTCCAATCTCCAGGTGATCTGCCTTAGGAATGAGCAGTATGCTGTGACCCAGATGTTTTCCAGTATCTGTATGGGGCTTAACTATATAGAAGATCTTTGCGACCGCGTGTTTGTGCTCCCGGCGAAGTTTCCGGTTTTCTTACGGGAAACTGTGCAACGTCTGATGCAGTCAGATGCAGATGTGGTCCGTCCCATGTTTGACGGCCACAGAGGTCATCCTGTTCTTATTTCTTCTTCTGTACTTCCCTCTATTGTATCTTATCAGGAAGTGATGGTTTAAGAGGAGCCCTTCGTCAGGCAGCAGAAACCTTTCAAGAAGAAAATATTCCCGTTGAGGACAAGGGGATCATTCAGGCTATAGAAACAGAGGGAGACAGCAGCGTTGATTTTATCCGGAAACAGCAGATCCAGGTCCATCCAAGGATCCAGCTTGGCTTAGAACGGGATGATATATTTTTAATGCCCAGACAGCCCATTTCTTACAGCTTACTTCCCATACAGGTTCCATGCAGACAGCCTGTAAGCAGATGCATATGTCATACACAAAAGGCTGGAAGATCTTAAGAGAAGCAGAAAAACAGTTAGGCTTCCCGCTTTTGTTTTCACGGTCCGGAGGCAGTGACGGGGGCTTCAAACTGACCCCTAAGGGAGAAGAATTTTTAAAACGGTATGTAAAATGGAAGAAGACCTGAAAAAGAGGGAGAACGGTTGTTTGAACTTTATTTCGGGAGAGAAGTATAAAACAGAGTAAACTAAAACAGGATGATTGCAGGTATGAGCTTGCAATGGTACTGTTTTCGGTAAGTACCTTCCAGGCAAGGAACATACCGGTAGTTGTAAAAGAAGGGAATGGAACTGATCATCCAGGATCAGCTGGTTCATCTGTTCTAAGCATTCAGAAGCATTCTGCCATGAAAAATGGGGATCACAGACATTTCCAGACTTTGTCTGAGAAAGTGTTCCTGGGATACACGGGCTATGGAGATGGGGAAAACAGGGTTTCACGTTTGGGGTACCTTTGAAGAGGATGTTCCTTCCCAGGAAGTTGCAGAAGAAACCAGAAAAGAAGATTAGAAAAGAAGATTAAACTAAAAATGTTTGCATAATTGCAAAAAATGTTATACTTAAGTAAGTAACACAAAAGCAGTTTGGAGCTTTATGCAAGCAGTATGCAGGAACTGTCCGGTGATCCGGGAGAAAAACTGTGAAAGTCGGTACGGCCATTGCCCCGGGATGAAGATCCCGGAAATGGCCCGCCGGTTTTGCTATAGCGTTGTATTTAATTAAGAATAACGGAGGAAACTATATGGGGAAAGCAGGCTTCACTACGGAATGTCGCTGAGGCTGTATTTTGAGGAAAAAGCTTTTGGACCGGGAATGGTCATGCTCCTTCGGGAGGTGGAGCGTACCGGTTCGCTGCAAAAGCAGCAAAGGCTATGAATATGGCTTACAGCAAAGCCTGGAAGATGTTAAAAGGGGCAGAAAAAGAATGGGGATTTGCCCTTACAGACCGTGAGACCGGAGGAAAAGACGGCGGCGGTTCTACACTGACACCACAGGCAGAACGGCTGATCGAGGCATACGAAGGCTTTAAAAAGGATGCAGTAGATCATCTGGATCAGCTGTTTGCACAGTATTTTTCAGAGGAAAAGGTAGAAAAGATAAAAGGAATGGAGTGATATTATGGAGCCACAGGAGATCGTATTCTGTAAAGGAGGCGGCTGTACTGCCAAGCTGGGACCGGGAATACTGGCAAGAGTGTTAAATAACCTGCCAAAGACCTATGATCCCAACCTGCTTATCGGCTTTGACGGTTCTGATGATGCAGCGGTGTACAAGCTTACCGATGACCTGGCTATTGTACAGACACTGGATTTCTTCCCGCCTATGGTGGAAGATCCCTATATTTTCGGTCAGATCGCAGCAGCAAATGCCTTAAGTGACATTTACGCTATGGGCGGTGATGTAAAACAGCTTTAAATATTGTATGTTTCCCGGAAGCAATGGATTTAAACATCTTGGGAAAGATCATGTTAGGAGGCAGTGAAAAGGTAAGAGAAGCAGGCGGCGTCCTTGCAGGGGACATTCCATTGCAGACAGCGATGTAAAATATGGCCTGTCTGTAACAGGGGTGATCCATCCGGATAAAGTGTTTGCCAACAGCGGCTGTAAAGTGGGAGATGCGCTGATCCTTACAAAGCCACTTGGCGTCGGGATCGTATGTACGGCATCACGTATGAAAGCAGCTTCCAAAGAGGCCTATGACCTGGCAGTGAAATCCATGACTACATTAAATAAGTATGCGTCTGAGATCCTGCGTAAATACCGTTTACACGGCTGTACCGATGTGACAGGCTTTGGATTTTTAGGCCATCTTTGTGAAATGGTCACAGACCAGGCTACAGCAAGGATCTATAAGGAAAAAGTGCCTTATATCCCGGAATGTGAGGATTATGTAGAAGAATTTTACCTGACAGCTGCTGCCCAGAGAAACAGAAACCATGTGCAGGATAAGGTGGAGTTCAGAAACTGCTCCTTTGCAACAGAAGAGATTTTATATGATCCGCAGACGTCCGGCGGACTGCTGGCATCTGTAGATAAAGAAGATGTTCCGGCTATTATGGAAGAACTGGAAAAACTGGGACTTCCTGCGGCGTAGTAGGAGAGATCCTGCCGAAACAGGAGAAGGCGGTTATCATCCAGTAGATGAACATGGCCGCCCACGGGCGGCTTGACAAGATACATGCCAATAAACCGCCAACGGAGGTTTTGGATATCAGATTTATGGAAAGAGAGGAAGAAAACCATGAGATTAGATGAAAGAGGAAAACAGTGCCCATTACCAGTCATTGAAGCAAAGAAAGCATTAGAGGCATCTGCACCAGGAGAAAAGGTAGAAGTTGTTGTAGATAACGAGATCGCAGTCCAGAACTTAAGTAAAATGGCAGATCACAAAGGTCTTGCTGTATGCTCTGAAAAGACAGGTGAGCGTGAATTCTTAGTTACCATTACTGCAGGAGAAGGAAATGGTGAAGCTGCTGAAGCACCGGTTGCAGCAGAAGAAGTGACCTGCACACCAAATGGAAGAAGAAAAGGCATGGTAGTTGTCCTTTCCTCCAACCAGATGGGACAGGGGATGAGGCATTAGGAAAGCTTCTGATGAAGGGCTTTGTATTTGCACTGACCCAGCAGGATATGCTGCCGGAGACCATTCTTTTATACAATAGCGGTGCCTTCTTATCCTGTGAAGGTTCTGACAACCTGGAAGACCTTAAGACCTTAGAGGCACAGGGCGTGGAGATCCTTACCTGTGGAACCTGCTTAAACCACTACGGACTGGCTGAAAAGCGTCAGGTAGGCGGTGTTACCAATATGTATGAGATCGTGGAGAAAATGACCAAAGCCAGCGTAGTGGTACGTCCATAAGGCATTTTGTGCCAAGGCACATTCTTTTACTTAGAAAGTATAATTTTTAGGAGAAGGTAAATATATGATACAGAGAAATGAACAGCTTGTGATTGTAAGAGGAGGGAGATATTGCTACCGGTACCATCAGCCGGCTTTTCCGCAGCGGATATCCGGTAGTGATCCTGGAGATATCCACACCGTCTGCGATCCGCCGTCAGGTGGCGCTTTCAGAAGCTGTTTATGACGGGGAGAGCAAGGTTGAGGATGTGACCTGTATAAAGGTAGAGTCCTGGGAAGAAGCAAAAGAGGTATTAAAAGAGAAAAAGTACCTCTTTTAGTAGATCCGGAGTGCAATATCTTAAAACAGGTACGTCCATGGGCCTTAGTAGATGCGATTTTGGCAAAGAAAAATCTGGGGACAAACCGCCAGATGGCAGATAAGACTATTGCTTTGGGACCTGGTTTTAGTGCAGGTGTAGATGTAGATCTTGTAGTTGAAACACAGAGAGGCCATAACCTGGGCCGTATTATCGAAAAGGGACCGGCTACGCCCAATACAGGTACTCCCGGTATCATCGGCGGATACGGAAAAGAACGGGTCATCCATTCACAGGCAGAAGGAAAGCTTTACGGCAGAGTAAAGATCGGTGATAAGGTAGAAAAAGGACAGACCATTGCTGTAATCTGCACAGAAAACGGGGAAGAGGTCAAGGTAGAGGCAACTCTTACCGGTCTGGTCCGCGGTCTGATCCGTGATGCTTATCCGGTAACAGTTGGCTTTAAGATCGCAGATATCGACCCGAGAGAAAGTGAATATAAAACTGCTTTACCATTTCTGATAAGGCAAGAAACATCGGAGGCTCTGTTTTAGAGGGCCTGATGTACTTAGAGGAAAAGCAGGGATATTAAGGAGGGAGCATATGATCTATCTGGACAGCGCGGCTACTTCTTTTACCGTCCGCCCTGTGTGGCAGAAGCGGTGGCAGAGGCCATTTCCAGTATGGGAAACTGCTCCAGAGGAGCTTATAAAGAAGCACTTACAGGAGCCAGAGTCATTTTGAGACCCGGGTCCTTTTATCAGAAATGTTCCATGGAGATGGTCCGGAGCAGGTGGCATTTACAGCCAATTCTACCGAAAGCTTAAATATTGCCATTAAGGGGCTGATCAGACCGGGAGACCGGGTAGTGACAACGGTTTTAGAACACAACAGTGTGCTGCGTCCTTTATATGAAATGGAAAAACAGGGAGCAGAACTGGTCATTGTTGGCTGTGAACAGGCACCGGAAAGTGCCGGTGAAGAGGAAAAGAACTGGTAAGACGCCTTGGAAAACTGGACTACAAAGCCCTTAAGGCAGCGATCACACCGGGAACCAGGGCAGTAGTCATGACCCATGCATCTAATCTTACAGGAAATCGTACAGATCTAAAAAGTAGGAGAGTGGTGCAGACAGGCCGGAGCCCTTTTATCGTAGATGCATCCCAGACAGCAGGTCATTTTCCTATTAATATAGAAGAAAACCATATTGATGTGCTGTGTTTTACCGGTCACAAAGGCCTTATGGGACCCCAGGGAACAGGCGGACTGTGTGTGCGCAAAGGTCTTGCTGTAAAACCTTTATTATCAGGAGGAAGCGGTATCCTTACCTTTGAAAAACAGCATCCTTCAGTGATGCCTACAGCGTTAGAAGCAGGTACTTTAAACGGGCATGGCATTGCCGGACTGAGAGCTGCCCTTCTTTACATAAAAGAAGAAGGGATCGAGGCCATAGGCGCCCGGGAACAGAAGCTGATGCAGCTTTTCTATGAACAGGTAAAGGAGATCCCGGATATCCGCATTTACGGGGATTTTTCACAGAAAGACAGAGCTGCTATTGTGTCTTTAAACCTGGGAGAAGAAGAGTCCGGGAAAGTCAGCGACTATCTGTCAACAGAATATGGGATCGATACCCGTTCCGGCGGTCACTGTGCGCCTTTAATGCATGGGGCTTTAGGCACTGTGGACCAGGGGCTGTGCGTTTCAGTTTTTCTCATTTTAATACAGAAGAGCAGGTGGAATGTGCAGTACGGGCATTGAAAGAGTACTAAAAGGAATAAAACCCAAAAGAAAATATCTCAAAATACAAAAACAGGACTGTGGACCAGGGAATTTCTGGTTACAGTCCTGTTTTTATTTTTAGTTCATGCCTGTCTCTATGCCGGAACATGCTGCATTAAGATTTCAGTAAGAGCAGTACCGCTGCTGGTATGACAGCGCACGATCTCGGTCTCCTGCTCATTGACCTCGTCTAAAGCGCAGCGGATCATCTTGTGGGAAACGGTATTGGTGAACAGAACTAAAAGATCCGGTCTTCCGATCTGCTTGTCCAGGCTGGCACTCATCTGAGTGAATACCTTTGCCTTGCAGTTATAGTTTTACAGATTTTTTATACTGGCTGACCATACGGTCATGTCCGCCGATGATAACAACGCTCATGAATGTAGCCTCCTTTGGTGTGTGCAATATAATGTGTTGTGTGCCCCTGAAAAGTGTATTTAGAACATGTTCTTGTATTATATGTATGGGGAATGGTAAGTTATATGTTTCGTATCAGAATGGTTAGTGCTAACTAACTCTTGATAAAATCATACATGATTTGTAGGAAAATGTCCATAGGATTAAATGATAAGTTTTCTCAATAACATGTTAATAATTTGGCGGGCTTGTTAATTCTAAAACTTTTGCATAATATACAAAAATATTTAGATATTCTCAAAACCTTATTATTTTTGCGGATTGTACCTAAAAATTTTTAGGTTATACTGTTTACAGAGTTAAGAAAGCAATCCAACAGGTTGAAACAAACCGGTTAAGCAATAAAACTACGAATTAAAAACTACGACTCAGGAAAGGAAGACAAGAACATGGCAGCAATCGCAGTAACATTTGTATTTGGAATTTTAGCTTACGATATGTATAAAGTAATCTGTGAGAAATAATAACAGATAAAAATTGAAAACCAGCAAAGACCTGAAACAGTCTGGATCAACAGACGCTGTTTCAGGTCTTTTTGTATTTGTTTTATATTTGTACACAGCTGTTTTCTTTACGGTATTAAGAATTTATGGTAAAATTACTCCAAAGACAAATTTTGGGGGAATTTATTTGAAGATTTCTGTAAAAACACAGGGAAAATGGACACAGACGGATACGTTGTGGTCCGCGCTTTTTATAGACGATCGGTTAAAAAAAGATCCGGGTCAGGCAGACCATTCCCCTGTTCTTTCTTTTGTGGGAGGCGGGGGAAAAACCTCTTATATACGCCGTCTGGCCTGGGAAGGCAGAGAAAAAGGATGCCGTGTGCTGGTAATGACTACGACCCATATGGCAGTTCCGGAATATTTTGGAGTATTGGAACCGGATCTGGGACAAGTAGAAAAAATGCTGGAAAAAGAAGGGATAGCAGTTGCAGGATGTCCTGCCAAAGAGGGAAAGATCGCTTTCCGGGACTGGGAGTTTTATGAAAAAGCAGGAAAACTGGCAGATGTGATCTTAGTGGAGGCAGATGGTTCCAAACGGCTTCCGGTGAAAGTGCCTGGACCAAAAGAACCGGTGATCCCTGAAAATTCCGATCAGATCCTTTGTATCTATGGTCTTGGAGCTTTGGGAAAACAGGCAGCCGACTGCTGTTTCAGGATGCAGCCGTCAGAACAGCTTTTAAAAATACCAGAGGATCAAAAAGATGGAAAATGGATCATGACAGAGGAGAAAATGTCTCTTTTAATGAAAAAGGGGTATTTAGAGCCATTGAGACAACAATTTCCTTACAGTCAGGTGATCCCGGTCTTTAACCAGGCAGATACCATGAAACTGGAAGAAAATGGAAAAAACATTCTGGAAAGAATGGAGGAAGAACGGGGAATATTAACAGGAGAACTGTGGAAGGAAACGTCATTTAACCTGTTTTAGGGGGATGTACTGTATAAAAAGATAAAAGAGGTAAGTACAATGAAGGTATCAATGATCTATATGGCTTCCGGATTTGGAAAGCGTTATGGGACCAACAAACTGATCACAGAATTCAGAGGCGAGCCGTTGTATCTTCACGGGCTTTTAAGCTTGCAAAAGGCAGCGAAATTGTTAGAAAAAACGGAAAAGATCAACTGTCAGCTGATCCTCATCAGCCAGTATGAACGGGTACTGTCCGGATCTGTGGAGCAGGTTCCGGAAGCAGAGCGCTTTTTTAATGAGGACAGCGACCAGGGAATTACAGCTTCTATTAAACTTGGCACAGAGGTTGCCTGGGATAATGCAGATGCATATCTGTATTTTGTGGCAGACCAGCCCTGTATGGCAGGAGAGACCATAGCCAGGTTTGTCAGTGAGTTTATGAAAAGCAAAAAAGGGATCGGCTGTGTGTGTGCAAAGGGACACAGAGGCAGCCCTAATATATTCCGTAGACGCTACAAAAAAGAGCTTCTTGCTTTGGAAGGAGATCAGGGCGGACGCCAGATCATGCAGAAATATCCACAGGAAATATGGATGATGGAAGTGGATGAAAGAGAATTAAAAGATATTGACCAGCCGGCAGATCTGACTGCATTGCGCCTGGAACTGGAAAATACGTGATCTTTCAGATATTAAAGACATCAGAATTGTTTTAAAAGCACAAGGGAAGAAAAATGAAACAGAAAGAAAATGTAAAAGAGGAAGTAAAAGAAGAGGCCGGGGAAAAACAACAGAAGAATAACTTCGCCCAGGGAAGCATTGTTGTAAACATATTAAAACTGGCAGTGCCTATGACATTGGCACAGCTGATCAATGTGCTCTACAACATTGTAGACCGGCTTTATATCGGCCAGTTAAAAGATGAGGCGACCATATCTTTGACAGGTCTTGGACTGTGTCTGCCCATCATATCCATTGTGATCGCCTTTGCAAACCTGTTTGGAATGGGCGGTGCCCCATTGTGTTCCATTGAAAGAGGACGGGGAAACAATGAAGAGGCAGAAGCCATTATGGGAAATTCCTTTGCTATGATGGTTGTTGTAGGAGTTATCCTGACTGTGGTGGGACTTGTATTTAAACGGCCTATGTTGTATTTATTTGGCGCCAGTGACGCAACCATCGGATATGCGGACTCCTACATCACCATTTATCTGATGGGAAATATCTTTGTTATGACCGGCCTTGGAATGAACAGCTTTATCAATTCCCAGGGTTTTGGCACCATTGGAATGATGACTGTATTATTGGGAGCAGTTGCAAATATTATCCTGGATCCTGTTTTTATCTTTTTCTTTCACATGGGTGTGCGTGGGGCAGCGCTGGCAACGATCTTATCCCAGCTGATCTCCGCCATCTGGATCTTAAAATTCCTTACAGGTCCAAAGGCTATTTTAAAGCTGAAAAAGAACTGTATGAAACTGAAAAGATCCAGGGTCCTGCGTATCATTGGCCTTGGAATGAGCGGCTTTACCATGTCCATTACCAACAGTTCTGTCCAGGTCATGTATAATGCCATGCTCCAGAAAACAGGCGGTGATTTATATGTAGGTATTATGACGGTCATTAATACAGTCCGTGAAGTCATTTCCATGCCGGTCCAGGGCATTACCCACAGCTCCCAGCCTGTGATGGGATATAATTACGGTGCAAAAGAATACGGCCGTGTGAAAAAAGCAATTGTGTTTGTATCTGCTGTTTCTGTTTTGTATACATTAGGAGTGTGGTCTCTGGTCCATGCATTTCCGGAGTTTTTCATCCGTATCTTCAACCGTACCGGGGATCTGGTGGAAGCGGGAATTCCGGCTATGCGTATTTATTTCTTCGGCTTTTTCATGATGGCGTTTCAGTTTGCAGGACAGGCCATCTTTGTTGGTCTTGGAAAAGCGAAAAATGCGGTATTCTTCTCTATTTTCCGTAAAGTGATCATTGTAATACCGCTGATCATTATTTTACCCAGCATGTTTCATATGGGAACGGACGGCATTCTTATGGCAGAACCGGTGTCCAACTTTATCGGCGGAACGGCATGCTTTGTGACCATGCTCTGCACCGTATGGCCGGAACTTACAAAAGGGGAAAGGGATAAAAACAAATGAAGATAAATTTGCGAAGGGTTACAACAGGCGCTGTTCTTATAGCAGCAGCGTCTGCTTTTTTGTTCTGTACCGGATTTACGAAAGCATCTGATCATGGGAACCATGAAAATGGTTATTTAAAGTCTGCAACCTATTACTCGGATGACTGGGTGATCAATTTCTGGAACAGTGAAAGCAGCCATATGGATGAGGAGTTAAAACAGATCCGGGAAGATGGGTTTAACAGCATTATTCTTGTAGTACCGTGGAGGGAATTTCAGCCATCTATGGCGCCGGAACACTATAATGACTACGCATGGGAGAAGTTTGACCGGGTAATGAAGGCGGCAAAAGCCCAGGATCTGAAGGTCATGTTAAGAGTGGGATATACCTGGGACTATTACAGCAGTGAAAATGTACTGGCCCGTTATGAAAAGCTGCTTTATGACAGTGAAACAAAGAAAGCATGGCTTCACTATGCAAAACGGTTGTATGAAAAGGCGTCTGCTTATGACAATTTCAGCGGCGGTTTTATTACCTGGGAAGATTTCTGGAATTTTGCGGAAAATGGCAGTACCCTTTATGGAAGCGGGATCACAGGACGGAAAATGGCAGCACAGTGCGGCTATACCCAGTATGTAAAAGAACATTATACATTAGAAGAATTAGGAGAGATCTACAGGGATACCTTTGACTCTTATGGGGAAATCTATCTGCCGGCAAAAGAGTCTTATGCAAGAAAATTGTTTTTCCAGTTTTATGACCATTTTTTAAATGATATCCTTGCAGAGACCCAGACTGTATTTCCGGACCTTTCCATGGAAGTGCGTCTGGATGTGGATCCGGTAAGGCGGCTGGACGGGACATTAGAAGGTGCTCCTCATGATGCTACTTTTTCCTGTGGCTCATCCGGCTTTGCCAGTGCCATGTTCAGCGTTCCCATGGGATTTGAAAATAATGGGGAAAAAGTAACAGCAGCCCAGGCTCTTTCCAATGCAGCTTCTTATTTTGACCGGTTATTCCAGAGCAGCCAGCAGAAAAAGATCTACATTGACCAGTTCTTATTTACAGATAATACACCTGGTTTTGAACATAATGCCCAGCTTTTGGAAACGGAGAAAGCGGCTTATCTGGATGGAATGGCAGAGCTGTTTAAAGCAAAGACACTTGGATACGGGATCTGGACCTACAGGGATTACGGGGATAATAAAGTGTATAATTCCCAGTTTGCCCTTGCACAGCAGGGCTGGAAATTTTCCGGCGGGAGCAAAGTAGAAGAGCACAATGGAAGCAGGATGGCAGTACTTCCGGTTTCCGGATGGATCAGCCAGGATATCCACAACCGCTCTGCAGGAATGGAAGAAAATAACCTGTATGTAAGTTTTCTGCTGGAAGGAGAAGGAAACTGCCGGGTCATGGTGCAGGCAGGAGGACAGAAGCAGACTGTATCTGCAGGCAGTCCGCAGACCGTGACCCTTAACTTTGGTACTGCATCTGCAGGAGAACTGGTCATTTCAGCCCAGGGAACAGGAACAGTATACATAGATGATGTAAAAGTGTATACTGGCATTACGCAGGGGGACATGTACCATATGGATGGAACGGAAAGCTCCTGTATCCAGGCAGTACGTGCCATGAACGCAAAAGTCCGTTAAAAAAGCGCGCTTAGAATAAAAAAAGAGTTTCGGAACATAATAGTCTGGTAACCTTTAAACCTAAGAAATGTTTGAATGAAAGATCAGGAGGGACCAGATTATGACGAAACTGGAATGTAGCGCAAAAAACTGTGTACACTATGCGGAAGGGTGCTGCTGTAAGAGTTCTATTACAGTAGACGGGGCTCATGCACGCTGTGCAGATGATACCTGCTGCGCAAGTTTTTCCGAAAACACAGGCGGAGTCTTTAAAAATCTTTTTAAAACGCCTGAGTCCAAACTGGATGTGGTTTGTGATGCGGACAGCTGCAGATATAATGAAGATCACTGCTGCTGTGCAGGAAAAATCGATATCCGTGGAGAAGACGCCTGTGACTGCGGAGAGACCTGCTGCGGTACTTTTGAGCAGGGATAACGGAGAAAAAAATAAATAAAAAACCTATTGACAAAGAAAACAAAATAGAGTATAGTAATAAAAGTTGTGAGAACGACTGACAGGAAAGCAGGTATATCCGCCTCACCCTGGCACGAGCAAGTGACCCGGGTTCATATTTCAGACACTGACTGAAAACTGAATGTTTTGGTTTGATTTTTATCTGGTATCGTATTGAGAGACAGATAAAGGTTTCAGTGAAAGATTATGTATTTTTGCGGATGGCACTGGCTATCCGCTTTATTTTTGCTCTTCATTCAAAAACATGACTATGGAGGTGTACAACTATTAGCGAATTAATGATTAACGAACAGATCAGAGACAGAGAAGTAAGATTGATCGGTGAAAATGGTGAACAGTTAGGAATTATGTCTGCAAGAGACGCTTTCAAGCTGGCACAGGAAGCAGAACTGGATCTGGTAAAGATCGCACCAACTGCTAAACCACCGGTATGTAAGATCATCGATTACGGAAAATACCGTTACGAGCTGGCTCGTAAGGAAAAAGAAGCCCGCAAGAAACAGAAAGTAATTGATGTAAAAGAAGTTCGTTTGTCCCCGAATATTGATACTAACGACCTGAACACAAAAGTAGGAGCTGCCAGAAAGTTCCTGGAAAAGGGAGACAAAGTAAAAGTTACTCTTCGTTTCCGCGGTCGTGAAATGGCACATATGTCCAAGTCAAAATACATTCTGGACGATTTCGCTGAGAGTCTGGCTGATATCGCAGTAGTAGATAAGCCCTCAAAGGTGGAAGGAAGAAGCATGGTTATGTTTTTAACTGCAAAACGTTAAAATAGAAAGTTTTAAGGAGGAAATTTACAATGCCAAAGTTAAAAACCAGCAGAGCTGCAGCAAAGCGCTTTAAAAAGACAGGAACCGGTAAGTTAGTCCGCAATAAAGCTTACAAGTCTCACATCTTAACTAAGAAGTCTACTAAGAGAAAGAGAAATCTTAGAAAAGATATCGTTACCGATGCTACTAACGTAAAGGCAATGAAGAAGATTTTACCATATCTGTAAGTTTTAGATTGTAGAAGGAGGAATTACCGATGGCAAGAATTAAAGGCGGTTTAAACGCAAAGAAGAAGCACAATAGAATCCTGAAGATGGCTAAGGGCTACAGAGGCGCTCGTTCTAAGCAGTACAGAGTTGCTAAGCAGTCCGTTATGCGCGCACTGACCAGCTCCTACGCAGGCAGAAAAGAGAGAAAGAGACAGTTCAGACAGCTGTGGATCGCTCGTATCAACGCAGCAGCTCGTATCAATGGTCTGTCCTACAGCAAGTTCATGTACGGCTTAAAGCTGGCTGAGGTTGATTTAAACCGTAAGGTTCTGTCCGATATGGCTATCAACGATGCAGAAGGTTTTGCTAAGTTAGCAGAACTGGCAAAGAGCAAACTTGCTTAATCTGTCAGAATTATTATAAATAGTAAGCACCGGGAATGACTGAAAAGTTGTTTCCGGTGTTTTTTTGTTGCCATGCATTTTATGCATCTGAAGGAAGCTGCCGGTAGCAGGTTCAAAGTGAAGAAATACCGCCTGCATCCAACGGAACTGGCAGCAGACGGTATTTGAAGATTTTTGGGATAAATACAATGTTTTGAAGCGGATCTGATGTGATCAGATCAGGCCACAGCGTTCGCCTTGGGGAATATCCCTCTGTATACATGCAGGAAGTAAATGATCTCTGCAATGGCTGTAATGGTCCAGGAGAAAACATAAAGCAGATACAAAGACGGGATCGTCTTAAAGTATGCAAATACAGTGTAGACCCATACAACACGGAATACACAGGAACCCATGATCACGATGAACATGGGAACCAGACTCTTTCCAAGGGCTCTGGAAGCGGCAATGGTGCAGTCCATAAAAGCAGAAACACCATAGGAAAAGCCCATGATGGTAAGGCGCTTAAGACCGGCAGTAATGACTTCAGGATCAGCTGTAAACAGAGATAAGAACTGTTTTCCGAAGATAACTAAGAGCAGTCCCATAGCACCTCCGATGCCGAAAGAATACAGCAGGCTGATCAGATAGCTCTTTAATACCCGGTCACGTTTTCCGGCACCCAGGTTCTGGCTCATAAAGCTGGCGCATGCGGTATAGATAGCTGCCATTACGTCATAGATCAGGCCGTCGGAGTTTGCAGCCGCAGAATTTCCTGCAACCATAGTGGCGCTGAAGGAATTGACACCTACCTGTACAAACAGGTTTGCAAGGGCGAAAATAGCATTCTGCAGACCGGAAGGAATACCGATCTTTAAGATGTCGATGGTCTTTGACGGGTCCGGACGGAGCTTTGATAAATGCAGTCTGTAATCTGTATTGATACAGAACAGATCACGTAAGATCAGTCCGGCAGATACATACTGGGATATGGCACTGGCAGTTGCAACACCGGCTACATCCATCTTGCAGATGACAACGAAGAACAGGTTCATGATCACGTTTAAAACGCCTGCAAGGAGCAGATAGCGTACCGGCCTTGCTGTATCACCGTCTGCGCTGAAAATAGCATTACCGCAGTTATAAACAGCCAGGGCAGGCATTCCAAGGAAGTAAATGCGAAGATACAGCACAGAGCCGTCGATCAGCTCTTCCTTTGTATGTAAGATCTCAAGGACAGGTCTTGCAAAGCAGATACCGAATAATAACAGGGCCAGACCGCTGCAGATACTGACGATAAGAGCAGAGTGGACCGTATGGGAAAGAGCCTGCTTTTTCCCGGCGCCAAGATAGAGGGCGGTAAGTACATTGATACCACCCGCCAGACCAATGAGAAAGCCTGTAAACATCGTTACCAGGATCGCAGTGGAACCAACGGACCCCAAAGCTAACGGCCCCGCAAAACGCCCTACAACGGCGATATCCGACATATTAAAAAGAACCTGGAGGACATTGGAAAGCATCAGCGGTATGCTGAAAACAAAAATGTTCTTCCAAAGGGATCCCTGAGTCAGATCTTTAGATGGCTGTTTCATAAAAACTTCTCCATTCGTAAAAAATAATTTTATATATGAAATTTTGTAAAGATAAAAAAAGACCCATAACACAGAGTTTTCTGTGTTATCAGCACTAGCTTCAGTATAGCATAAGGGGATATTGTGTACAAGAGATGGAAAAATAAAAGTTTCTTTTGTTTATGAGTATTTATGATATTAAAGAGATCCTTTCTATGATATCGAACATATCATAGAAGGATCTCTTTTAGTGGTTATGTTTTAAACATGTATTTCCTGTTTTGTAATTATTTATCAAGGCCTTTCCATACAATGTTCTTGTAACGATCAGGATCGGTATCGCCCTCTGTAGAGAAGAGCAGTACTTTGGAATTTTCATCCAGGCCAATGTCATTTCTTAAATCTTTGTATTCGTCCATGGTCATCATAGCTGCTAATGCACCGAATGGAGCAGCACCAGACTCACCGGAGGTGATCGGAGCATCGCCCTTAACAGGAGCAGCTAACATACGCATACCATTTGCAGCAACCCAGTCAGGAGCAGCAATGAATACTTTTACATGGTTCTTTAAGATGTCCCAGGAAATGGTGTTCGGTTCACCACATGCAAGACCTGCCATGATGGTCTGCATATCGCCGTCTACAATGCGGATGTCTCCATCACCGGCAGCAGCACCCTTGTAAAGACATGCAGCAGCTTCAGCCTCAACAACTACGAATGTAGGTAAGTTGTCAGCATACAGATTGGAGAAGTAACCAACAACTGCACCGGCTAAGGAACCAACACCGGCCTGTACGAAGATGTGGGTAGGACGCTCACATCCCTGAGCTTTTAACTGTTCACCAACTTCCATTGCCATGGTGCCGTATCCCTGCATGATCCATGCCGGGATCTCTTCGTAGCCGTCCCAGGCAGTATCCTGTACGATAACGCCTCTTGGAGTTTCATCCGCTTCCTTAGCAGCCAGACGAACACAGTCATCATAGTTTAATTCCTGGATGTCTACCTGAGCGCCTTCTTTTGCGATATTCTGAAGACGGGGCTGAGTAGTTCCCTTAGGCATATGAACAACTGCCTTCTGTCCAAGACGGTTAGCAGCCCATGCAACACCACGGCCGTGGTTGCCGTCTGTTGCTGTAAAGAAAGTAGCCTGTCCGAATTCTTTTCTTAACTGTTCGGAAGTAAGTACGGAATAGGGAAGTTCAGAAACATCCTTTCCGGTTTTTTTGCGATGTAACGAGCCATTGCAAAAGATCCGCCCAGTACCTTAAATGCGTTCAGACCAAAACGGTAAGACTCATCCTTTACATATACTTCCTTAACTCCTAAATAGGAAGCCATGTGAGGCAGCTTGGTTAATGGTGTTTCGCTGTACTGAGGAAAGCTCTCGTGGAAAGTACGCGCCTTTTTGATCTCCTCAAGTCCCATAATTGGAAGGTTTTTGTCATCTGTTTTAGGCATCTTGTTTACTGCCCACAGAATCTTCTGATCCATTTTATATTGTATCAATTTAATTTCTTTCCGGCTAGTCCAAAATAGGATTGATTGCAAAAGAAGAGTGAAAATGTCTCCAAAAAACATCTGAAAAATAAATTTGAAAAAAATTAAAAAAATTTCAAAAAAACTATTGCCAAACTGAAAAACCTATGGTATATTATAACACGTGCTGCGGGAGTGCTGGAATTGGCAGACAGGCAAGACTAAGGATCTTGTGGTTGCATGATCGTGTGGGTTCAAGTCCCATCTCCCGCACTGGTACTAAAAAGTACCGTGCTTAACTAAATAAGCAAATGCAGAAGTGGCGGAATTGGCAGACGCGCACGGTTCAGGTCCGTGTGGTAGTAATACCTTGAGGGTTCGACTCCCTTCTTCTGCAGGATTTAAACAGGAACTTGGAAGCAGGTTCCTGTTTTTCTTTTGCAAAAATGATGAGTGCAATCTTGTGTTGGCTTTCGGCACGGGGATTGGAAAGAGGAATGAAAAATGGATTTTTACAAACGTCTGGGGATCGTATGCCGGGCAGTGCCGGAGGGAAAAGTCATTACCTATGGTCAGGCAGCTCTTTTGTGCGGTTATCCAAAAAATGCCAGACAGGTGGGTTATGGGTTAAAAAAAGAGCTGGCAGGAGATGTGCCAGCTTATAAGGTAGTAAACAGCCAGGGAGTTCTTTCCGGTGCCGCTTCTTTTGAGCATCCGGATCTTCAGCGGATGCTCCTGGAAGAAGAAGGGATAGAAATCTCTATGGACAACAAAGTAGATCTAAAGAAATATGGATGGAAAAATTCCCTGGAAGATGCAGAATTTTTCCGGGAAACATTTCGCAGGAAGGGGATCTAGTTATTTAAAATTCTTCTTCCTCCTGGGCCGGTATACGTACCGTCACCTCTGTGCCCTGTCCGGGAACACTGGTGAAAGACAGGCCGTATCCGCTGCCGTACAGGCTTTTAAGACGCAGGTTGGTATTGGATACGCCTACATGGCGGGAAGAGGAGCCTACGGCTGCCTGGGTGCGTTCGTCTAAAAGAGAGTCCAGCTTTTCCGGAGGAATACCGGCCCCATCATCCGAAATTACAAAAACAATATCATTTTCTTCGCGCCAGCCTGTAAGAAGGATGGTGCCTTTTTTTTCTTCTTTCATCATAATGCCATGAAGGAGGGCATTTTCCACGATCGGCTGAAAGGTAAGCCGCGGGATGGAAAAATGGTCAAGCTCCGGCGGAACGTCCGCAATAAATTCCGCACAGTTGTTGTAGCGCATGTTCTGAAGCTGCATATAAAGGGAAACATGGGTCACTTCGTCCTGGACGGTGCTGATCAGGTCTTTGCTTCCTAAAGTCAGGCGGTAGAAGCGGGTAAGAGCTTGGACGGCTTCCGTTACTTTTTCGCTTTGCCCGGACTGGGACAGCCAGTTGATCATATCCAGGGTGTTATAGAGAAAATGGGGATTGATCTGTGCCTGGAGGGCGCGAAATTCCGCGATTCGCAGTTCGGTGGCTGCTTTTTCTTCATAATCCATCAATTGATTGATCTCCGCAGTCATATAATTATAGGTTCCTGAAAGAACACCGATCTCGTCATTTCCCGCAGCTGTCAGTTCTAAAGGCTCCGGCCGTCCTTTTCGTATGGTCTCCATCTGCAGGGCTACGCCAATAATACGGTCTGCAATAGACTCAGACAGTTTATAGGCGATAAAAGGGCAAACAGGGCGATCATACCATAGGTAAAGGCAAAGTTAAGGACAACGGAGTGACCGATCCCTGCAATCTGGTCCCTGGGGATCAGGGAAACCATGTACCAGTCTGTATTTTTAAAGAGAAACAGGCTGTATAGGCAGAAAAATCCTCGTAGTTCACTAACTGAAACTGTCCGCTGGCATCCGGGTCTGACTCAAAAGCGGTAATTGCAAAGTTACCTGAAAAGAGAAATGTCGGAAGCGGCTACCAGGTCCAGATCATCATTGATCAGAAAAGAAAATTCCCCTTTAAGGGAAGAGTCTTTTTCAGGATCTCTTCAAAGGCATCTTCGGAAAATAGATGGCTGCATAGGCAGCGATCTTTGGGACATCTTCTTCGTTGGAACGGTAAAAATAGGCTTGATATAGGCTAAAGGACCATTTTCATCTGCCTCTTTTTCAGACAGGGCACTTTTGAAAAAAGAACTTTGACCAGCCTTCTGCATTAAAGTATTCTAGCCAGGGACTGGAAACTTCGGAAAGAGGGACAAACAGTCTTTGGGCATTGGTATTAAACTGCTCCAGGCGGTGATAGGTATGGTCATCATAATAAAACCGGACAGACTCAATGAGAGAATGATCGGTAAGTGTATCTGTTAAACGCATCAAGTTGCTGATCTTGCTTCTGGATGGGATCAGCCCCTGGGCCTGGGCATTGGAAATATCAAACATATCCCGGATCACATAGGAAGAAGTCAGGGTATCAGAAGCATGGGTCACATGGGAAACAAGGTTTTCAACAGAAAGTACGGACTGGGAACTGAGGGCCTGTTCGGAGCGGATGGTATCATCCATAACGATCCGGAAGATATTTAAGAAAAGAAAACAGATCAGAACAGCCGTAGGAATAAGAAAAAGGATGGTATGGGATACCACCAGCTTTTCTTTAAACGCATGTCATAGATATAATAATGAAGGATACGGTTAAAAAATTCATCGAAGCATTTTCTCCTGTATTCAGATGGTGAGAGCCCTACGATCTTGCGGAAGGCCTTGCTGTAATAATTTCCGTCGCTGTAGCCTACTTTTGCGGAAATGTCTGTGATCTTATAAAGGGGATCACTTAAAACTGTTTGGACATTTTATGCGGTAATCTGTAAGATACTGGTTTAAGGTCTGACCGGTCTCATTTTTAAACAGGGTACACACATAGGTAGGAGACAGGCGTACATGTTCGCTGATATCCGGAACAGAAAGAGATGGAACCGCATAATTCTGATGGAGATATTCTTTGATCTGGAATACAACAGGGTTTTCATCTTTATTGGAAGCCAGACGGCTGAAATACAGTTTTATTTTTCACAGAAGAACTGGTGGAGGGTCTTTAAAGCAGCACAGTCCATGATCCCTTCCCAGATGGACTCTGACTCCAGGCCTTCTCTGCCACAGGGAAATGTGGTTGGACATGCTGATCTCGTCTAACTTAACCAGATATTTAAAATACAGATCACGGACCTGGCTGGAAGAGATATTCTGGCTGCTGCATACAGACTGATAGAAGCGGTCAGCGGCTGCAAGTGCGTCTTCTTCATTATTATTGGTAAGAGCTACGGTCAGATCCATCATAATATCAATCAGGGGATGACGGTTGTTTTCGCTTTCTGCTTCCATTAAAAGGGTATTTGGTTCATGGAAAAAACTGCGTTTTAAAAGCTCTCTTGCTGTTTCAAAGGAAAAAGAAGCCCGCTTAAATCCCAGAACAACCGGTCCCATGGACAGGAAGAAAGAGGAAAGTTCTTTAAAATGCTCCATAAGATTGTTGGCACAGTCAATTAAAACCGGTTTTTCCGGTTTTTCACTGCTGTAGATAAAGCAGATGATAAAACGGTCTGTTTTAATGAAATCAAGGGCATGGAAGCCTTTTTCTGCCAGATAAGCCCAGAACCTGCGCCGGATCTCTGTAAGCAGGTCAGAGGAAAGTTCCGATATTGGCGTCAGGCATTCCAGGATCAGGGCAGTAAAATATGAATTTTCCCCTACAGGAGGCTTTAATTGTGCGCCGATCACAGGAGCCTGTTCTTCCGGGTCTGTTTCTGTTAAAAGCTGTGCCAGCTGGGAACGCAGGTTGTCTTCATGCATCCACTGGGCGTTTAGTGAGGTGTACATGGAGCGGTACTGGTGGATGCCCTCGGCTAAGGCTTCTGTCAGCTCATTCATATCAAGAGGCTTATCCACATAGCTGACAGCCTTTAATTTAATAGCAGCTTTCAGATATTCCTTATCTGAGTAGGCGCTCATAAACAGGATAATGGCATTGGGAAGGGCTTTCAGGATTTCTTCTGCCATCTCCACACCGCTCATACGGGGCATGCGCACGTCAGTTAAGATAAGATCCGGTTTTTCTTTCAGGGCGATCTCAAGGCCGTGGACGCCGTCATCTGCCATAAAAGTGTGGTGAATCCCCAGTTTTTCCAAAGGAAGACTTTTAAGAATACCTTCACGGGTCAGTTTTTCGTCATCAACGATCAATAATTTCATAGAATATATTGCTCCCCTTAATAAAATCAAAAAATATTACTGTATATGATAGGATTTTACCATGGAATTAAAAAAAAAGGAATGTTATCATAAAAATGTCCAAAAGATAACCCGCACAGCCGGGACCTGGCTTATTGTAAGCCACATCCCCAACGGGTGCCGGTTGTGATTATTTTTTATATACGATCAGGAGGAACTGAAAATGCAGAAGATAGAGTTAAAGTTTGACCAGCCAGAAGAGATCATTGATTTTGTACGTATTATGAACCGTTATGAGTGCGATGCAGATGTAAAATACGGCAGCATGGTAGTGGATGCAAAGTCCATCGTAGGTGTATTATCCCTGGCACGTTCCAAAACTGTAGAAGTGATCCTTCATACAGATGAATGTCAGAACCTCTTAGATGAGATCGCACAGTTTGCAGCATAATACAAAAATATTGTTAATCTTCCCCTGGAAAGCATCGGTAAAGTACCGGTGCTTTTTTATGTACTAGGAAATTCCGTTGGAACTTCCTAGTACACAAAAAGGCACGACCTGCCAACGATGCGCACTCGCGCGATGAGGAAGTTTGTCGCAAGCGACCGCGCTCGGCGCGAGAATGTGCCAAGGTACATTCTTATTTACATATGGATTTACAAAAATAAATGAATGTTCTATACTTTATAAAAGGGTAGTACGCAAGGAGGAAGGTTAAAGATTATGACAGAATTTCTGCCGGGTATTTATAAGGTTCTTCAGAAAACAGATCGTGGCAATACCACGGAGATCAATATATTTATTATTCCTGGAAAAAAAGGGGAAAGAAGCCTGATGATCGATGCCGGGTTTCAGGATGAAAACTGTCTGGCACAGATGGAGGGAGTATTAAAAGAGCTGGATATTTCCTATGAAGATCTGGATGTATTTTTAACCCATAAACATCATGACCATTCAGGACTGGCAAGTGTGTATGCAGACCGTGGTGCTACCATTTATATGAACCCGTTAGAGGAACGCCACCATTATGACTGCCTGTTTTACAGCACCAAGAAAACGGATCCCCAAGAACAGGATAAAGTCCTTCACAGTGTAGGAGTTACAGAAGAGGGTACACCGGAAGTCTGGGATATGTTTGAACGGGTGAGAAAAGTAGTGGAAAATCACAATGGCTGGACCTTTGAGGTGCAGGATTTCCTTTATAAGCCCATAGCACCGGGAGTTGTACTGCATTACGGTGACTACACATTTGAAACAATAGATCTGAAAGGACATACCTTTGGACAGCTGGGACTTTTCGACAAAGAGCATAAGATATTTTTCTGTGCAGACCAGGTGATCGATGGGATCGTTCCTATTGTTGCAACAACGTATCCGGATGAACATCTTTTAAGGGACTATTTTGTTTCTTTGGAGCGTTTCCACCACGAATTTAAGGATTGTCTGCTCCTTCCGGCACATGGAAAAGAAATTTCTGATGCAAAAAAAGTCATAGACCGTATTGTATTTTCCTATCTTGACAAGGTAGAGATCATGCATAATATCCTGGAACATTCCAGAAAAGCAAGGACGATCCGGGAGATCGCAACCATTGTCTACGGAATGCCTCATCCTCCGAAAGATACAGCAGAATTTATTAAATTAAAGATGATCATGAGCAAATGTTTCTCCTGCCTGGAATATTTAAGGGATGAAGATTTTGCGGTCCGTGAGGAAAAAGACGGGACCTTTTACTGGCGGCCATAATTTCTTTCAAATACAATGTCCGTGAAAAAGTACTTGCAATTCCAGAAAAAAAGAGTATAGTTACTTAAAAATAACTATTAAAACAACATAAGAAAGCAGAGTAGGTTTATGTGCGTTAAGTGCCGACTGAACAGGGAGTTGTCAGTCAGACGAAAGGAATTTTGAAAGAAAAGGTTCCTGCGGTACATAAGCCGCATCCCGCTGCATCAGAGAAAATCTTGATTATCTCCGATTGTAGTATGAGGTATCTGCAAAGGAGGTAATTTTTTTATGGAAAGATTAGCAACTTTGTTTACCGGTTCCTTCAGACAGTTAAAACAGGTAAAAACGGTTACGGTATGTGCCATGCTTGGGGCTGTTGCCATTGTTCTCGGTTCATTAAGCATCGAGCTTGGAAGTACCCTGCGTATCGGTTTTTCCGGTATTCCCAATGAGATCGTCCACATGCTGTTCGGTCCTGTAGTGGGAAGCGTTTTTGCAGGCACTATGGATATTTTAAAATATCTGATCAAGCCTACGGGAGCATTTTTTCCAGGCTTTACGCTCATAGCCATGCTTGCAGGCCTGATCTACGGCAGCTTTTACTATAAGAAGGAATTAAATTTCTGGAGAGTGCTTGCAGCCCATATTACAGTGGCTCTGATCTGCAATGTGCTCCTTAATACCTGGTGTCTGTCCATTCTTTACGGAAAGGCATTTGCAGTGCTCCTTCCTGCAAGACTGGTAAAGAATGCGATCATGTGTCCTATCGATGCTTTTATTTTTTATCATATTGCCAAAGTTTTAGATGTAACAGGTGTATTTAAGATGATCAGAAAAGAATAAGATCTTAACTGAAAATAACTTTTGCGAAAAGACCTGAGGTTTGAATACTTCCGGTCTTTTTTTCATACATTGAAATAACGTACATTGGGGCAGTAAGGAGAGCCGGCTATGGACTTTCATATAAGCCAGTTTCTTTCACCGGGGAGAAAAGAATTTGTAAAAGGGACGCTGCTTCTTACAGGGGCCGGGCTTTTCTGCCGTGTTTTAGGCTTTTTTTACCGGATCTACATGTCACGTACCATAGGGGCAGAAGGTCTGGGACTTTACAATATGATCCACCCGCTGTTCAGTATTGCCTTTGCGGTTTGCGCCGGTTCCATCCAGACGGCTCTGTCCCAGTACATTGCCGCCAGCCAGGAAAAAGGACCGGCTGTTTTTAAATGCGGTCTGTTCCTGTCTCTAAGTCTTTCTGTGATCCCTCTTTTGCTGTTGTGGAAAGGAAAAATGTTTCTGGCTGGGAATATCCTTTCGGAACCCCAGGCAGCCCGTTATCTTCCGGTACTGGCAGTTTCCGTACCATTTGCCTGTCTCCATGCCTGCATCAACGGCTATTATTATGGAATGAACAAGGCTCATATTCCGTCTTTTTCACAGATCGCAGAGCAGGTGATCCGTATGGGTGCAGTGTGGCTGTTGGTGGGGTATCTGGAAAAAAATGGAAAATCAGTTACAGTAGGTCTGGCAGTAGAAGGCCATCTGATCGGAGAAATGGCATCGGCAGCTTTTACATTTCTGGCGCTGTTTCTGGTGCCGCCGCAGAGGAAAGAGAGACAAAATGAAACACTGATAGGGGAAACAGGCAGGCAGAGGCGGGAGCAGAAGCGTGTTGAGAAAGAAAATGTCCTTGGGGGTAACGCGGTATTTGCAAATCTGGGTCCGATCTTAATTTTGGCACTTCCTCTTATGGGCAACCGTCTGGTGTTAAATCTTCTTGGAAGTGCGGAAGCTATCCTGATCCCCAGCCGCCTGATCGATTATGGTCTGACCAACAAAGAAGCATTATCCATATATGGAGTACTTACCAGCATGGCGCTTCCCTTTATCCTGTTTCCTTCGGCTCTTACGAACTCCATGGCAGTACTTTTACTTCCATCGGCTGCCAAGGCACAGGCGGAAAAAGACGAAAGCCGCATTTCTACCATGGTCACACTGTCTTTCCGGTACAGCTGTTACATGGGTATCCTGTGCATCGGTCTTTTTACCCGGTTTGGCAAAAGCCTTGGCACGATCATTTTCCATAATGAGCTGTCCGGCTCTTTTATTATGGTACTTTGCTGGCTCTGTCCGTTTATGTATCTGGCAACTACTATGGGAAGCATCCAAAATGGCCTTGGAAAAACGGGTATTACCTTCCTGCAAAATATGTTTGCCATGGGGATCCGTCTGGTATTTGTGCTGTTTGCAGTGCCGCTGTTTGGTATCCGGGGATATTTATGGGGCTTTCTGGTCAGCGAACTGCTTTTAGCCTTTTTATGCTGTTTTTCTGTCCGCCGTCAGGTGGAATTTCACTGCAATATGGCAGACTGCGTTTTAAAGCCGGGGCTGGTGCTTTTGATCAGTCTGGGGCTTGAACTGGCCTTGTGTACAGCTATTCCTGTAACAGGCAGTTTTCTGGAAATAGTATTCCATATGGGTATAATAACCGTCTGTTATGGGGCATTTTTAGGGGTGATCCTCAGATAAAGGGGAGATAAACCAACTAACTTTGTATGAAATTAAAACAATCGGGTATTCACATTGAGTTTCATGGAATACTATGTTATAGTAAAGGGTAGCGATAAGGCAATTTTTTATAGAAGAAAGGCGGAAATATTATTATGGAAAAGCTGATTTATCTTGATAATGCAGCCACTACCAAAACAAGGCCGGAGGTTGTGGAAGCAATGCTTCCTTATTTTACAGAATATTATGGAAATCCATCTTCTGTATATACATTTTCATCAGAAAGCAAAAAAGCAGTTACCAATGCAAGAGAGATCATTGCAAAGTCTTTAGGCGCAAAGACAAACGAGATCTACTTTACAGCAGGCGGAAGTGAGTCTGACAACTGGGCATTAGTTGCTACAGCAGAGGCTTACAGCGCAAAGGGCAAGCACATCATCACCAGCAAGATCGAGCATCATGCTATCCTTCATACCTGCCAGTATCTGGAGAGCAGAGGTTATGAGGTAACTTATCTGGATGTAGATGAAAACGGTGTTGTTAAATTAGACGAATTAAAGAAAGCCATCCGTCCGGATACTATTCTTATTTCTATTATGTTCGCAAACAATGAGATCGGAACCATTGAGCCAATTAAGGAGATCGGTGAGATCGCAAAAGAACACGGCATTTTATTCCACACAGATGCTGTACAGGCTTATGCCCATGTGCCGATCAATGTAGATGAGTGCCATATTGATATGTTAAGCTCCAGCGGCCACAAGTTAAACGGACCAAAGGGAATTGGTTTCCTGTATATCCGTACCGGTGTAAAGATCCGTTCCTTTATCCATGGCGGAGCTCAGGAGCGTAAGCGCCGTGCAGGTACTGAAAATGTTCCTGGCATCGTAGGTTACGGAAAAGCAGCTGAGATCGCTATGGCAAACATGGATGAGCGTATTGCAAAAGAAACTCAGTTAAGAGATTATCTGATCAAACGTGTAACAGAAGAGGTTCCATTTACCAGAGTTAACGGTTCCAGAACCAATCGTCTGCCAAACAACGTAAACTTTGCATTCCAGTTTATCGAAGGCGAGTCTTTACTGATCAAGTTAGACATGGCAGGTATCTGCGGTTCCAGCGGTTCTGCATGTACTTCCGGATCCTTAGACCCATCTCATGTACTGTTAGCCATCGGTCTGCCTCATGAGATCGCACATGGTTCCCTGCGTCTGACCTTAAGCGAAGAGAACACAATGGAAGAAATGGATTATGTAGTAGAGCAGATCAAGGAGATCGTTTCTTACTTAAGAGGTATGTCTCCTTTATACGAAGATTATATGAGACGCACAAAAGAAAAATAAGTATAGGTAAATAACCAACCATCAGGAGGAATTTTTTCATGTATTCAGAAAAAGTAATGGACCATTTTCAGCATCCAAGAAATGTGGGAGAAATAGAAGACGCCAGCGGCGTAGGAACTGTAGGAAACCCAAAATGTGGTGACATCATGCGTATCTACTTAGATATCGATGACAACCAGATCATCCGTGACGTAAAGTTTAAGACTTTCGGCTGCGGCGCTGCAGTTGCAACCAGCAGTATGGCTACTGAATTAGTAAAAGGAAAGACTGTTCAGGAAGCAATGGAAGTTACCAACAAGGCAGTTATGGAAGCATTAGACGGACTTCCACCAGTAAAGGTACACTGCTCCCTGTTAGCAGAAGAAGCCATCCACGCAGCTTTATGGGACTATGCTCAGAAAAACGGTATTAAGATCGAAGGATTAGAGCAGCCTAAGGAGAACATCGGCGAAGAGGAAGAAGAGGAAGAGTATTGAGTAGAAAAGTAGTAGTAGGCATGTCAGGAGGAGTTGACTCCTCCGTGGCAGCCTGGCTGTTAAAAGAACAGGGTTACGACGTCATCGGCGTGACCATGCAGATATGGCAGGATGAGGATACCCTGGTTCAGGAAGCAGAGGGGGGCTGCTGCGGCTTAAGCGCTGTAGATGATGCCCGCCGTGTTGCTATGGACTTGGGTATCCCTTATTATGTCATGAATTTTAAAAATGAGTTCCGCACCCAGGTCATGGATTATTTTGCTGCGGAATATATGGCAGGACGTACCCCAAATCCATGTATCGCCTGCAACCGTTATGTAAAATGGGAGTCTCTGCTTCGCCGCAGTCTTTCCATTGGAGCAGATTACATTGCTACCGGACATTATGCAAGGATCGAACAGCTTCCAAACGGCAGATATGCCATTAAAAAGTCAGTAACTGCAGCAAAGGACCAGACTTATGCCCTTTATAACCTGACCCAGGAGCAGCTTTCACATACCTTAATGCCAGTAGGAAACTATCACAAAGACGAGATCCGCGATATGGCGCAAAAACTGGGACTTCCGGTAGCTTCCAAGCCGGACAGCCAGGAAATCTGCTTTATCCCGGACCATGACTATGCATCCTTTATTGAAGAATACACAGGAAAGACCATGGAACCAGGCAATTTCGTAGATTTAGATGGAAATGTGCTGGGACGCCATAAAGGTATCTCCCATTACACCGTAGGCCAGCGAAAAGGTTTAAACCTTGCTATGGGATATCCGGTCTTTGTAGTAGCTATCCGTCCGGAGACAAATGAAGTTGTACTGGGAAATGGCCAGGATGTATTTACAGATGTAGTCCGCTGCAACAAGTTAAACTGGATGGCATTAGAAGGTGTTGGAGAGGAAGAGATTTCTGTCAATGCCAAGATCCGCTACAGTCACAAAGGCGCACCATGTAAGATCCGCCGTATCGGAGAAGACATGGTAGAATGCCGCTTTGAAGAGCCGGTACGTGCTGCAACACCTGGACAGGCAGTTGTATTCTACCAGGATGATTATGTAGCAGGCGGAGGCACGATCTTATGACAGCAGGCAGCGCTGTTTCCGGGTATCAGTCCAGCGAAGAACTGAGGAAAAATGCGGAAAACGTTCAAGCTGAAATTGTGCCTGGTGAGGAAAACGAAACTGAAAATGGTTCTGACGAAGCAATCGGCGAAAAAGCAGAAAAAGAAAACACGGAAGCATCTGTTAAACAGGGCAGCAATCCCACCGCAGAGATCATCCAAAGCGAAACAGAACGCACCACAGCCCCGGCGCCGGAGTTTAAAACGGTTTCCGATACCGTTTATGTAAAGACCAACGGCGGAAGTGTCCGTGTCCGTTCTTCCTGCGACACTTCAACCAGTGATAACATTGTAGCAAATATTGGAAATGCAACAGAACTTACCCGTACAGGTACCAGCGAAAAATGGGACAGAGTGGAATATGAAGGAAAGACAGTCTATATTTCTTCTGACTTTGTGACCACAGAAGTTCCAAAGGAGCCGGAGACAAGCGCAGCTTCTTCTAATGCAGCTGCAGATGGACAGGTGACATTAAATTCTTCCTGGAAATACGCGGATTTTGCCAAAATAAAATCCGGGGCAGCAGTCCTTTACCGCAGTACAGCTTCTGAAAAGAAGAATAAGGTGATCGCAGTGAATGCGGGTCACGGAACAAAAGGTGGAACTTCTGTAAAGACCCAGTGTCATCCGGATGGAACAGCCAAAGTTACAGGGGGTACTACAGGTGCAGGTGCTACTTCTGCAGTAGCTGTTTCCACAGGAATGACATTTTCTGACGGAACAGCAGAGAGCAAGGTAACACTGGCTATGGCAAAAGTACTGAAAGACAAGCTTTTGGCTGCGGGCTATGATGTACTGATGATCCGTGACGGGGAAGATGTGCAGTTAGACAACATTGCAAGAAGTGTGATTGCCAATAACGCAGCAGACTGTCATATTGCTCTTCACTGGGACTCTACAACCAGCAACAAAGGTGCATTTTACATGAGCGTTCCAGATGTGGCTTCCTATAAGAACATGGAACCGGTCAAGTCCCACTGGCAGCAGCACAACGCACTGGGAGCAAGCCTGGTAGAAGGCCTTAAGAGCGCAGGAGTGAAGATCTTTTCCGGCGGTTTTATGGCAATGGATCTGACACAGACTTCTTATTCTACCGTACCTTCTGTTGATATTGAGCTGGGAGACAAGGCGTCTGATCATTCACAGAGCACCTTAAACCAGTTAGGAGATGGCCTGGTAGCAGGTGTAAAAGCTTATTTCGGACAGTAGTATGTAACTTCCCGCATCCTGTGCGGGAATGGTGTAGTTGCTTTGCATGGGGAATGTAAAGTTAACGCTATATAGCAGAAAGGAGTTACATTATGAGAAAGGTAAAACGTTTTGCAGCAATCGTCCTTACAGCAGCACTTTTAAGTCCTACGACTGCCTATGCAGGCAATGTGGAAGATGCCAAAGCTCTTTATGAGCAGGTAACAGAAAAGCAGAAATCCGTTACGGATATGAATGCTTATTATGATTATCAGATCTATCTTTCCGGCAGTGCCTTAGAAGGTGTGGAAGATCTCAGCAATATGCGTCTGGAAATGAATGTGCGGATGAACCATTTAACAGACATGGGAAATCTGCAGTACAGCAGTTACAGCCGTGCCACAGTACCTGGACAGGAACCGATGATCAGTACCATGTATTATAAAGATGGTACCTGCTACATGGAAACTGCCGGAATGAAGATCAAATATCCTATGGATCTGACACAGATGGCAGAACAGATCAGCAGTCAGACAATGATGCTGGCTTCAGGACAGGCGCAGGAAGATCTGATGACAGATTTCCGCCTGTGGACAGAGGGAGAAGACCAGGTAATTGGTTTTGTGATCCAGGGAAGCAAGATGACCGATTATATGGATCAGTTATTCGGCAGTCTGGGAATGGGGAGTGCCCTGCTTTCTGAAAGCGGCATCACCATGAAATTTTTAGATATCCCATGTGAATATGTAGTAGATCCAAACGGTGACTGCATTAAAATGCGTATGAAGATGAACATGGAAATGGGAGTAGAAGGAAAGAATATTGCCATTGACATGGACGGGAATGTAGGAATTGCAGATCCAGGCAGTCCTGTAGAGATCAATTTCCCGAATTTAAGTGAATATAAGGATATGTCAGAGGCTTTTGCAAGATAAACAGGCCTGGTGATTGCGTCCTTTCGGGGAATGTGGTACAATCATACCCAATGAAGCAGATGTTTTTCTGAAAATTGCAGGAAAACATTAAAGTAGCAAAGGAGATTAAAACTGGAATGAGTGAGACACCGAATACAATTACGGCCATTAAGAAGGAACTTCTTATGCGCCTTGGACATGATGCAGATATTTTCGCCCTGATCTCTCTGTGTACAAGAGAGCCATACGTAGTATGTGATGAGGAGACCTTTGATGATGAGGTATTCTTATTCCTGGACGAAGAAGAAGCAAAAAAAGAAGCTGCAAAACTGGCAGAGGAGAAAGTACCTGTTACAGTTGCCAAGATCAATGGAAAAGATATGCTGGTATTCTTTACCGGTCTGTATACACTGGGTGTAAATGCCCTGGTGGTAACTGACAAGGGAGAGAAGGCTTCCATGCAGGTAAGCGACATTGTAAAGCGCAAATCCCCGGAAGATATGCCACAGGGAACTGTATGGGTAGAAAATCCGGCCTTACATCTGACAGCTGCTTATCTGGCACAGGAAATGCGCCGTCCGGCTGCATCTGCAGATAAGGAAAGAATGGCTGAATTAAACGAAGAGCTGACTGCTGACTTTAAGAAGGGAACCTTTATTTTTGCCCTGCAGAAAGAAGAAAAGGGTATTCCGTTAGTAAAGTTAAAAGACGGACAGCTGTATCAGCCTGCATTTACTGATATTTTAGAGTTCCAGAAATTTAACCGTGAGAACAAGATGCGCCCGGTTGTAGTAGAAGCTGCCAAAGTACCAACTGTACTGGCAAATGAAGCACAGGGCATTATCTTAAATGTAATGGGTGTAAATCTGCCTTTAACTGTTTCCAGACCAAAGGTACAGGCTGCAGAACCTAAACGTACCATTCCGGTTCCGGTAGAAGAGATCAACAAAGCACTTGAAAAATAAATTCAGGTTTTTGTTTCATTGATGAATGTTCAGCCAAAAAGGGACTGCCGTATATTCTTGTATGCGGCAGTCCTTTATGACTATAGGAGTTTTACTGTTTCAGGAGGTGTTTTATGGGCGGACAGGAGCCGGTTAAAACAGAAAAATATTTCAGCACAGGTCTGCTGGCCCACGTAGATGCAGGAAAGACCACACTTTCAGAGGCACTTTTATATCTTACCGGTGCCATACGGAAAATGGGAAGAGTGGACGACCGGGATGCATTTCTTGATACCTATGAATTAGAGAGAGAACGCGGTATTACCATTTTTTCAAAACAGGCCATATTTGACCTTGGGGATACCCATGTAACCCTGCTTGATACACCGGGACATGTAGATTTTTCCGCGGAAATGGAGCGTACCATTCAGGTTCTGGATGCAGCGATCCTGGTAGTAAGCGGTGCAGACGGAGTACAGGGACATACAAGAACGGTATGGAGATTGTTAAAACGTCATCACATTCCTGTATTTTTATTTGTAAACAAAATGGATCAGTCCGGCTGTGATGCGGCTGCTCTTATGAAGGACCTGAAAGCAGGTTTAGATGAAAACTGTGTGGATTTTGGCGGCTGGTCCGGTGAAAAAGGAGAATGGGATCCTGAAAAAGAGGATACAGATACCTTTTATCAGGAGCTGGCAGTCTGTGACGAGGCAGTGATGGAAGCCTATTTTGAAAATGGTTCCATAGGATCAGATGAGATCGGCCGTTTAGTCCGTGAACGAAAGGTATTTCCCTGCTATTTTGGTTCTGCCTTAAAATTAAAGGGTGTGGAAGAACTGTTAGCAGGCTTTCAGCGCTATGGGATGGCAAAAGGGGAAAGGAAAACGGAAAAAGACAGTCCTTTTGGAGCAAAAGTATTTAAGATATCCAGAGACAGTCAGGGCAACCGCCTGACCCATTTAAAAGTCACCTCCGGTGTGCTGAAGGTGAAAGATGCCTGGGGGGAAGAAGAAAAGGTCAACCAGATCCGTATTTATTCCGGGGCCAAATTTGAAAGTGTAAAAGAGGCTCCTGCAGGCTGTATCTGTGCAGTGACCGGCCCTATCCATACCCATCCGGGACAGGGAATTGGCAGTGAACCGGCATCAGAACTGCCTATGCTGGAACCGGTTCTTACCTACCGCATCCTGCTGCCGTTTGACAGTGATGTACATAAATGTCTGCAGCAGTTTAAGCAGTTAGAAGAGGAAGAACCGGAACTTCATGTTCTCTGGAACGAAGAACTGGGAGAGATCCAGGTACAGCTTATGGGAGATGTACAGATCGAGATCTTAAAGCATATGCTGGAAGAGCGGTACGGTCTGTTGGTAGGCTTTGATACAGGAAATATTGTATACAAAGAGACCATTTTAAATACAGTAGAGGGCGTAGGGCATTTTGAGCCGCTGCGTCATTATGCAGAGGTGCATCTGCTGTTGGAACCGGGAGAGGCCGGAAGCGGGCTGCAGTTTGATACGGTGTGCAGTGAGGATGTATTGGAACGGAACTGGCAGAGGCTGATCCTGACCCATCTGGAAGAGAAGATCCACAGAGGTGTGCTTACAGGAGCGGAGATCACAGATATGAAGGTGACTTTGCTGACAGGGCGTGCCCATATGAAGCATACAGAGGGCGGAGATTTCCGTCAGGCTACTTACCGGGCGCTGCGCCAGGGACTGATGCAGGCGGAAAGCCAGCTGCTGGAACCGTATTATGGATTTACGCTGGAACTTCCCTCTGAAAATCTGGGACGGGCCATGGCGGATATGGACCGGATGTTTGGAACCTTTGAGCCGCCTGTGACTACGGAGGACGGTGTTCTGTTAACAGGAAAGGCGCCTGTTGCCTGTCTGCGTGATTACCAGAGAGAGGTGATCGCCTATACAAAGGGCAGAGGTCACTTAAGTCTCTGGTTTAAGGATTATGAACCATGTCACAATGCAGAAGAGGTGATCGAGGCAGCCGGTTATGATCCGGAGGCAGATCTGGAAAATACAGCCGACTCCGTTTTCTGCTCCCACGGAGCCGGATATCTGGTGCCATGGTACCAGGTGAAGGAATATATGCATGTGGAAAGTCCGCTGGAGAAGCTGGGGCGGCGAGCAAATGGGGAGAATGATACTGACGGGGGCATGCAGGGAGATATGGGCCGGTTTGCTGGTGATGCAGGTATTGGTTCAGGTGCGAATGGCTCTTCCTCTGGTGCTGGAGGCGGCAGATCGGTGTCTGGCAGTGCTGTTTCAACGTCTGGTTCGTCCACATCTGCATCAGCAGCTGGAAAACGACAGGGAGGTTCCGGTCTTGGCACCTCCTGGAGTGATGACAAAGAACTGGAAGAGATTTTCAACCGCCGTTTCGGCGCAGGAAAATGGCGCAGCAGACCGGATACACAGAGTAGTTCCACTGCCCCGAGGACCAGAAATTATTCTGCAAACATACCCTTAAAGGCGAATGAAACAAAGAAGCCGGAAGAGGAAGAATATCTCCTGGTAGACGGCTACAACATTATTTTTGCCTGGGAAGAGCTGCGGGAACTTTCCAAAGTAACCATTGACGGAGCCAGACAGAAACTGATGGATATTTTATGCAATTATCAGGGATATAAAAATGTACCCTGATCCTGGTATTTGACGCCTATAAAGTGACAGGAAATACCGGCGAAGCCATCGATTACCACAATATCCATGTAGTGTATACAAAGAAGCGGAAACTGCCGACCAGTACATTGAAAAACTGGCCCATAAGATCGGACGCCAGTACAATGTAACCGTAGCTACTTCTGACGGACTGGAGCAGCTGATCATCTATGGACAGGGCTGTCATCTGATGTCAGCCAGAGACTTAAAAGAAGAGGTTGCCTGGGCTAATGAGCAGATCCGGGAAGAAAAGGCAAAACTGGAAAAATCTGGGAAAAATTATCTGTTCCATGGTGCAGATGAAGAACTGGCGGCATATTTAGAAGACGTCCGTCTTGGCAGGAGAGAATAGAAATGCTTTACACATATCCACATTATTATAGAAAGTTTCAGTGTATTGCCTCAGAATGTGAGGATACCTGCTGCGCAGGCTGGGAGATCATGATCGATGACAAGGCGCTGGAAAAATATAAAAGGCAAAAGGTCCTGTTGGAAACAGGCTGAAAAATTCCATTAACTGGAAAGAAGGCTCTTTTGCAGTATCATCACCGCTGTGTCTTTTAAATGATGAAAATTTATGCGACCTGTATACAGAAATGGGACCGGACAGCTTATGCCGCACCTGCCGCATGTATCCCCGCCATGTAGAGGAATTTGAAGGCAGCAGGGAGTATTCTCTCTGTCTTTCCTGTATGGAGGCAGCGAAGATCATTCTTGGCTGTGAGGAAAAGGTGCAGTTCCTTACAAAGAAGATGAAAAGAGGAAACTTATGAGGATTTCGACTTTTTCTTATATACCAAGCTGATGGATGCCAGGGACCTGATCTTTAAGATCTTACAGGACAGAAGCCTGGATATGCGGCTTCGCATGGCAGAGGTTCTGGCATTAGCCCATGATCTGCAAAGAAGAGTGCGGGACAATGTGCTTTACCAGACAGATGCTTTATTTGAAAAATATAATAGTTCCAGAAGAGATGGTTATTTCAAAGAAAAACTGGCGGGAATTACAGGATACAGCCGTTATGAAGTAATAAAAGCGATCATGGATCTTTTAGAAAAATGGAACCGCTAAATCACCAGTGGCCGGAGTACAGAGATGAATTAAAAGTCTGTCTTTTAGGTGATGGGGAAGCAGCTTACGAAGAGATGAGAAAAGCCTTTTTCCAAAGCCCGGAAGCAGAAAAATGAACCTCTGGACAGAACAGCTGATGGTGTACTTTGTATACACCTACTTCTGCGGTGGCGTATACAATGAAAATCCCTATGGAAAAATGAAAGCCGCCATCGTATCCACCATTATGATCCAGGATATGATGATGGTCCACTGGAAAAACATGGTACACTGACTTTAAAAGAGGCAGCAGATGTAGCCCACCGTTATTCCCGTGAGATCGAGCATTCCGATGAGAATAAGGGACTGTTGGAAGAGACGTTGACCCGCGAAGAAGAGTTTCGTTTGAGGGCACTGCTTGCGGCTTTATGAAAATAGGTATATAATGAGTGAAGGGAAAAACAAGCGGCTGCGAAGCAGACATTTGTTTTCACGAACCATTAACGAATGAGTCGTCTGCGTTAGCGACAGTAGAGCGCGACAGCGCGGGACTCATGAGTGAACAAGAGTGAAGGGAAAACAAGCGGCTGCGAAGCAGACATTTGTTGCTAAGCATATCGAGGAGGCGCCTGTGACGCGTCCGCTGATTTTCACGAGCCATTAACGAATGAACCGTCTGCGTCAGCAGACAGTAGAGCGCGACAGCGCGTGTTCATGAGTGAACAAATGAGATAGAAAATTAAAGGAGAAGATACAAATGAGTGAATGTTCCCATAACTGTGGTACCTGCGGCGAAAACTGCAGCAGCCGTACCCAGGATAAAAAGCTTTCTGGAAGCGCTGGCACCGGAAAGTTCTGTAAAAAGTAATTGGTGTTGTCAGCGGTAAAGGTGGTGTAGGTAAATCACTTGTTACCTCCATGATGGCAGTAAGCATGAGCCGCAAGGGCAAACATGCAGCAATCTTAGATGCGGATATTACCGGTCCGTCTATTCCTATGGCATTTGGCGTTGCCCATGAAAAGCAGGTGTTTCCGAAGACGGAAAACTGATGATCCCTGCAAGATCCTTAGAGGGGGTAGATATCATGTCTGCCAACCTTCTGTTAGACCATGATACCGATCCTGTCATCTGGAGAGGTCCTGTGATCGCAGGCGCTGTAAAGCAGTTCTGGACTGAGACACTGTGGAAAGATGTAGATTACATGTTCGTAGATATGCCTCCGGGCACTGGCGATGTTCCGTTGACTGTATTCCAGTCACTTCCTGTAGATGGTATCATTATCGTTACCTCTCCTCAGGAACTGGTAGGAATGATCGTAGCCAAGGCAGTAAATATGGCAAAGAAGATGAATGTGCCGATACTTGGTATTGTAGAAAATATGAGCTATCTGGAATGTCCTGACTGCGGAAAGCACATTAATGTATTTGGTGAGAGCCATACAGAGCAGGTTGCAGAAGAATACGGCTTAAAGCTGTTAGCCCAGATCCCGATCGATCCAAAGATCGCCCAGATGGTAGATGGCGGTCAGGTAGAATATATTGAGATGCCATGGTTTGAGGAAGCTGTAAAGGCAGTGGAGAACCTGTAAACACAGGCGGAAAGTGGTGACACGATGAATATCAATCTTAATCCTAACAGTGAACTGAACCAGTCCATTGTCAATGTGCCGGATGTGGTCCAGGTCCCGGATGTATGGATCAATGAAGCAAGACAGTTTAGGATGGCAATGATGATGTATGCCTGTGCCATCCGTGAAGTAAAGACAAAATTAGAAGTACTCAATGATGAATTATCCATTAAAAACCAGAGAAACCCCATTGAAATGATCAAATCCCGTGTAAAGAAGCCTATGAGTATCTTAGAAGCTTCAGCGCCGGGGCTGCCGGTATCGGTGGAGTCTATGGTGAAAAATCTGGATGATGTGGCAGGTATCCGCATTATCTGTTCTTTTGTAGATGATATTTACGAAGTAGCGGAAATGCTGGTGCGCCAGGATGATGTAACTGTTATTGCGATTAAGGATTATATTAAAAATCCAAAGCCAAACGGCTACCGCAGTTACCATATGATCATTGAGATCCCGGTATTCTTCTCAGACAGTAAGAAGCCCATCCGCGTAGAGGTACAGATCCGTACCATCGCTATGGACTTCTGGGCAAGTCTGGATCATCAGTTAAAGTATAAAAAATCCTTTGTGGACTTAAATGGTGAGATCAGCGGTGAATTAAAACAGTGCGCTGATGTGATCGCCCAGACGGACAACAAGATGTTAGAGATCCGAAAGAGGATCGAAGCCCAGGGTGTGACTGTATCAAGGGATTAATACTCATAAAAGACAGGGTTTGCGTAATGCAAAACCCTGTCTTTTATACAGGCCATGGCCGGGAGATTTTCTGAGGAAACCTGAAGCTTTATGGTCTTAAAGCCTTTTTGCCAGCTGGGGAAGGAGGACAGATAAAAGGCAGTGCCTAAATGTTTATTTCTAAGTTCCGGGAGAACTTCAAGGCTGTATAAATAGACAGAGTTTCCCTGGGGTGCAAGAAAACAGGTGACTTCCGGTGCGGTCAGATTTTCTGCAGTATTCTGTGTTAGAAGGCTGCGGCTGCCAACAGCCTGCCAGGCTGTGCTGCTAGTATTTTCCAAAATCCGGCAGTAAAGCATATCTGCTGTTTTTCATTTGCCATTGTTTCAAATCCGTTAATTCCCGCTCCATCATATATTCATCCCAGGCATGCTCTGCCCCAATATGTTCAGGACATTTTTCCACAGTTTATTTTCAGTACCACAGGAAAAATACACAGAGCCTTCTCCTGGAATTTGGTCTTCTTCACAGGCAGCAGCCAGGATAGAAGAAAAATTCCCTTTTACGAAGATCCGGGTGCACAAAAGGCACACATTCAAAGCTGTCATCTCCTGTCTGGTATACAGCCATACAGCCGGACAGGTACGTTTTAGAGACCGGGCATGATTTAGAAATCAGGTCCGGATCAGAAGCTGCACAAACCACCAGCCGTCAGCATCCAGTATATCTGTAAGCGCTGGCGTGATACCCCAGGATCCGGTATTATCTGTAGAGGCTGCCATGGATGCACACAAAAGCTGTTCTATATATAATTGGTCTGATGAATTTAAGTTATCTTTAAAGAAAATGTCCATGAAATAAGCTCCCAATATAGTTTTATAATGTTTTATTGTAATCCAATGGTTTTCAGGGCGCAACCACTGTTAAATGCCCGGATTGTATTTTTGTGTATTTCCGGCATTATCTCTTGAATATGAAAAACGCAGTGGTAGAATAATCCAGAAAAATTTAACGGACGCAAAAAAAAATATTGTCATCCGCTAAAACATCAGGAGGAAAACAAAGATGAAATACGTAAGACAGATCGGTATTATCCTGGGTATCACTCTGGCTGGAGAATTTTAAACCAGATCCTGCCCCTTCCTGTTCCGGCAGGTGTATACGGTCTTTTCTTATGCTGGCAGCCCTTATGTCAGGTGTTGTGAAAATGGAAAGCGTAGAAGGAACCGGCAATTTTCTTATGGATACCATGTCCATGATGTTTGTACCGGCAACTGTAGGCATTCTGGAGTGTGCAGATGAGCTGAAAGCCGTTCTTATTCCATTTCTGATCATTATCGCAGTTTCTACTGTTGTAGTAATGATCGTTACCGGAAAAGTGGCACAGTTTATGATGGAATCAGCAGAGAAGAAAAAGGAGAAATGATCAAATGAGTTCATTAAGAGATCCTGGGAAATTCCCAGTACTGGGGACTTACCTTAAGTATAGCGGCTTATCTGTTTGCCTGCTGGCTGAAACAGAAGACAAAGCTTGCCTTTTAAATCCAATCCTGGTATCTGTTATCGTGATCATTGCATTTTTACTGGGAGTAGGAATTGATTATGATACATATAATAAAGGAGCATCTTATTTAAGCTGGCTCCTTACACCGGCAACTGTATGTCTGGCGATCCCGCTGTATAAGCAGCTTCACCTGTTAAAGAAGCATGGTGCAGCCGTTGCAGTAAGCATTACTTCCGGCGTTGCCACCAGTGCAGTGAGTATTTTCCTCATGTGCCGTGTTCTGGGACTGTCCACACCCATTATGTAACACTGCTTCCAAAGTCCATTACAACTGCTATTGGAATGGGTGTCAGTGAAGAAGCAGGCGGTATTGTAACACTGACTGTTATCAGTATTATCATCACCGGTGTTTTAGGAAATATGGTTGGCGAGACTGTACTTAAACTTGCAAAGATCGACCACCCGGTAGCAAAGGGACTGGCATTTGGTACCAGCGCCCATGCAGTAGGTACAGCAAAAGCACTGGAATTAGGAGAAGTAGAAGGTGCCATGAGCAGCCTTTCTATTGCAGTGGCAGGTCTGCTCACTGTGATCGCAGTGCCGATCGCGTCTAAGTTTATATAAGCGCAGAGAAATCTTCAAATGCGTCACTGGCGCATTCTTGATATGCATGGCAAAACAAGCGGCTGCGTTAGCGCGGAAATCTAAGTCTATATAAAGATATTTCACCTGCCCCGGCATTGCCGGGGCACATCTGTATTTGCAAATAAAAGAAAGGGGTTACGTTTATGAAGAAAAGAAGTGAAGCAGAAATTTCTACCACCTGGAAGTTAGAGGACATGGTCCCGGATAATGAGACCTGGGAAAAACAGTTAAAAGAAGCGTCTGGTGAGCTTGAAAAATACGGGGAATTTAAGGGCAAGCTGGCAGAGTCAGCAGAAAACTTATACAAGTGCCTGAAATTTGATGATGAGTTCAGCTTAAAAGCAGAGCGCCTGTACGTATATGCCAGAATGCGTTCCGACGAAGATACAGCAAATGACCTGTATCAGGACATGTTTTCCAGAGCACAGCTTTTAAATATCCGGGCTTCTGAAAATTCATCTTATATGGTTCCGGAGATCTTATCCATTCCGGAAGAAATCTTAAAAGAATACAGAAGCAGCCATCCGGGCCTGAAACATTTTGACCGCCTGTTAGATCAGCTGTTAGAGCGCAAGAGCCACACACTTTCTAAAGAAATGGAACAGTTACTGGCTCAGTCCTACGAGGCAACCCAGGGCGGAAGCCAGGTATTTACCATGTTCAATAATGCAGATGCCCGCTTCCCGGCTGTTCATGACGCAGAGGGAAAGGAAATTCCTCTTACCCACGGAAATTATATTGCTCTCCTGGAAAATCAGAACAGAGACATCCGAAAAGAGGCTTTTGAAAACCTGTATAGTGTATACAAGCAGTTTTCCAATACCTTATCTGCAGCTTTTGGTGCCAATGTAAAACAGGCTGTATTCTATGCAAAGGCCAGAAATTATACTTCCAGCCGTCAGGCAAGCCTTTCGGGAATGAAGTTCCTGAGTCTGTATATGACAATCTGGTGGCATCTGTGAGAAAAGTCTCCCACTGCTCCACAGATATGCTTCTCTGAGGAAAAACTCCTGGGCGTAGAAGAACTTCACATGTATGACCTGTATGTGCCTATGGTGGCAGAAGCAGACCGTCATTATACCTTTGAAGAAGCCAAAGATATTGTAAAACAGGTCTTGCACCTATGGGCGAAGAGTATCTGGGCCTTCTTCAGGAAGGTTTTGACAACCGCTGGATCGATGTATATGAAAATGAAGGAAAACGAAGCGGCGCTTATTCCTGGGGCGTTTATGGCTGCCATCCTTATGTATTATTAAATTTCCATGGAACTTTAAATGATGTATTTACACTGGCTCACGAAATGGGTCATTCTATCCATACTTGGTACTCTAACAAGAACCAGTCTTATACTTACAGCGGTTATAAGATCTTTGTGGCAGAGGTAGCTTCCACCTGTAACGAGGCTCTGCTGATCCGTCATTTATTAAAGAACAGCAAAGATAAACAGGAAAAAGCCTATTTATTAAATTATTTCCTGGAAAGCTTCAGGGGAACCTTATTCCGCCAGACCATGTTTGCGGAATTTGAGCAGAAAGCCCATGAGATGGCAGCAGCAGGCGAGAGCATGACTTCCCAGAGTCTTTGCAATATTTATAAGAAGTTAAATGAAGACTATTTTGGTCCGGATACAGTGATCGACCCTGAGATCCAGTATGAATGGGAGCGGATCCCACATTTTATACCCCATTTTATGTATATCAGTATGCTACCGGTTTTCTGCAGCGATTGCTATCAGCAGGAAGATCTTTAACGGGGAACCTGGCATTTTAGAGGGATATAAGAAGTTTTAAGCGGCGGCTGCTCCGATACACCCATCGAACTGTTAAAACTGGCAGGTGTGGACATGTCCCATACAGGCCCGGTAGAAGAGGCACTTAAGTTCTTTGAGGAGCTGTTAAATGAGTTTGAGGAACTGGTATAAAACCAGTTTAGATCCGCTGCAAACATAACAATATTGAAAAAAGTGTATAATCCCAAGTTTTCTTGAAGAAATAGGTTATCTATGTTAAAATTAGGATAATCATTCAGAACGACCAGTTTTGGATCATGGAAATACCTGTAATGAATATACAAATGTAGTGTAAACCAAGGAGGAACATTATGATCAGTCAGTTAATCGAAAAATCCAGAAGACAAAGGCTCCAATCTGCGTAGGCTTAGACCCAATGCTTTCCTATGTGCCAGAGCACATTGTAAAAAGCATTTGACGCTTACGGAGAGACCTTAGAGGGAGCTGCAGAAGCAATCTGGCAGTATAATAAAGAGATCATTGACAATACTTATGACCTGATCCCGGCAGTAAAGCCACAGATCGCTATGTATGAGCAGTTTGGCATTGAGGGATTAATGGTTTATAAGAAAACCGTAGATTACTGCCAGGAAAAGGGGCTGGTAGTAATCGGTGATGCAAAGAGAGGTGATATCGGCTCTACTTCCGCTGCATATGCAACCGGACATCTGGGCAAAGTACAGGTAGGCTCCAAGTCCTACAGCGGTTTTGCTACTGATATGCTGACTGTAAATCCATACCTTGGAACAGATGGCGTAAAGCCTTTCGTAGATGCATGCAATGCAAATGACAAGGGATTTTCGTTCTGGTAAAGACCTCAAATCCATCCAGCGGCGAGTTCCAGGACAAACTGATCGACGGCCGTCCTCTTTACGAATTAGTAGCTGAAAAGTAGTAGAGTGGGGCAATATGTCCATGGACGGAACCTACAGCAATGTAGGTGCAGTAGTAGGCGCTACCTATCCGGAAATGAGCAAGATCTTAAGAAAGCTGATGCCACATACCTACTTCCTGGTACCAGGATACGGCGCACAGGGCGGTACTGCAGCAGACTTAAAGCACTGCTTCAATGAAGATGGTTTAGGTGCTATTGTAAACTCCTCCAGAGGTATCATTGCAGCATATCGTCAGGAAAAATACAAACAGTTTGGTCCGGAGTACTTTGCAGAGGCTTCCAGACAGGCAGTTATTGACATGGTTGCTGATATCAACAGTGTACTGTAATTAGCAAGAAATAAAAAGGTTGGAAAAACAACATGGCAAAATTAAAATGACAGCTGCTGTTACCTCACAGGTACAGCTGGCAGAAGGAATTTATGACTTAAGACTGGCTGCGGGTGAGATCGCAGCCCAGGCTGTGCCTGGACAGTTCGTATCCCTTTATTCCAAAGACGGATCCAGACTGCTTCCAAGACCCATCAGCCTTTGTGGTATTGATAAAGAAAGGAGAACTGCGTCTGGTATACCGTGTGGCAGGAGCCGGAACAAAGGAATTTTCCGCACTGACAGCAGGAGATACTATTGACGTATTAGGACCTCTTGGAAATGGTTTCCCATTATTAGAAGGAAAGAAAGCATTCCTCATCGGCGGCGGTATCGGTATCCCGCCAATGCTTGAACTTGCAAAAGCATTAAACAAAGTAAACGGTGGTGAAATGGTACAGTCCGTTATCGGCTACCGTGACAGCCACATGTTCTTAAAAGAAGAATTTGAAGCATACGGCTCTGTAACTGTTGCCACAGAAGACGGCAGTGTAGGAACAAAGGGAAATGTATTAGATGCCATCCGTGAAAATGATCTGAAGGCAGATGTGATCTATGCCTGCGGACCGACTCCTATGCTTCGTGCCTTAAAGGCATACAGCCAGGAAAAAGGCATCCTCTGCTACTTATCCCTGGAAGAGAAAATGGCCTGCGGCATTGGTGCCTGTCTGGCATGCACCTGCCAGACAAAGGATGTGGACGAACATTCCCAGGTACATAACAAGCGTATCTGTAAGGATGGCCCCGTATTCCTGGCAGAAGACATTGAACTGTAAAGTACAGTAAAATTGCCCGGATCAAAACGGGCGGACATGTGAGAAAGCAGGAGGCAGGACCGAATTATGAATATGAGTGTAAAGATCGCCGGAGTGGAATTTAAAATCCGGTTATGGAAGCGTCCGGCACCTTTGGTTCCGGTATGGAATACAGCGAGTTTGTAGATTTAAGCCGTCTTGGCGCTGTTGTCACAAAAGGTGTGGCAAATGTGCCGTGGCCGGAAACCCGACACCAAGGATCGCAGAGACCTACGGCGGCATGATCAATGCCATTGGTCTGCAGAACCCGGGTATCGATGTATTTGCAAAGAGAGATATCCCATTTTAAAGAAATATGATACAAAGATCGTAGTTAATGTGTGCGGAAAGACCACAGAAGATTACATTGATGTAGTAGAGCGCCTGGGAGATGAGCCGGTAGATATGCTGGAGATCAACATTTCCTGTCCAAACGTAAAGAGGGCGGTATCGCCTTCGGTCAGGATCCTAAGGCAGTAGAAGCTATTACAAAGGCAGTAAAAGCCCATGCAAAACAGCCGGTTGTTATGAAATTAAGCCCGAATGTAACAGATATTACAGTTATGGCAAAGGCAGCAGAGGCAGGCGGCGCAGATGCCATTTCCTGATCAATACTTTAACCGGTATGAAGATCGACATCAACCGCAGAACCTTCGCAGTTGCCAATAAAACAGGCGGACTTTCCGGTCCGGCTATCCGTCCGGTAGCTGTACGCATGGTCTATCAGGCAGCCCAGGCAGTAAAAGTGCCGATCATCGGTATGGGCGGTATCTGCAATGCAGATGACGCGCTGGAATTTATCCTTGCAGGCGCAACTGCAGTAGCTATCGGTACTGCAAACTTCCACGACCCATATGCAACTGTTAAAACAGTCGATGGCATTAAGGCATATATGGAAAAATATGGAATTGAAGATATTAACGAACTGATCGGTGCAGTGAAGTAATAAAACAGTCACATAAGAAATTTGGGAAAAATTGGAAAATAAGGAGGGCATTACCATGGAAAGCTATAAGCAGGAATTTATTGAATTTATGGTAGAAAGCAATGTATTAAAATTTGGAGATTTCACCTTAAAGAGCGGAAGAAAGTCCCCATTCTTTATGAACGCAGGCGCCTATGTAACAGGTACCCAGTTAAAGAAATTAGGTGAGTACTACGCAAAGGCTATTCATGACAACTTTGGTCTGGACTTTGACGTACTCTTTGGACCGGCTTACAAGGGTATTCCGTTAAGCGTTGCAACCACCATGGCGATCAGCGATTTATACGGAAAAGACATCCGTTACTGCTCCAACCGTAAGGAAGTAAAGGACCACGGTGATACCGGTATCCTGTTAGGAAGCAAGATCAAAGACGGCGACCGTGTTATGATCATTGAGGACGTTACCACTTCCGGTAAGTCCATTGAAGAGACATTCCCAATCATTAAGGCTCAGGGCGATGTAGAGATTAAGGGTCTCATCGTTTCCTTAAACCGTATGGAGCGTGGAAAAGGAACCAAGAGTGCTTTAGACGAGATTAAAGATCTGTACGGCTTCCCAACTGCAGCCATCGTTACCATGGCAGATGTAACAGAGTGCTTATACAACAAGGAATGCAACGGTCAGGTAGTGATCGATGATAAGATCAAGGCAGCTCTTGATGCATATTATGAACAGTACGGCGCAAAGAACGAATAAGAGCCGGAGGTAGTTGCAATATGGAGAGAGTATATAAAACAATGAAGGTTACAGGAGCCGGCTGTATTGCAGCAGGTGTTGTGATCCTGGTGACAGGTCTTGTGGTAGGCATTATTTCCATTGTCAATGGAGCGCTGCTTTTAAAACGCAAATCCGAAATTGAATTTTAGGATGCGGGGTCACAGATGATCAGAAACACAACTAAACGCCAGAAGATGGGATGGGTACTGTTTATACTGTACCTGTGCCTTCTGGCGTATTTCATGTTTTTTCAGAGTCATTCGGACGAACGGATACAGACAGGGACTACGCCTATAACCTGATCCTTTTAAAGAGATCAGCCGTTATTTCAAATATTATAATGTACTGGGATTTCCATTGTTTATGATCAACATTGTGGGAAATATCGTTGCTTTTGCACCCTTTGGATTTTTCTGCCGGTCATCAGCAGAAGAAGCAAGAAATGGTATAATACAGTGACTTTTGGTTTTACCTGGAGCCTGATCTTAGAAACATTGCAGCTGATATCCAAAGTGGGCAGTTTTGATGTAGATGACCTGTTCCTTAATACACTGGGAGCAGCTTTCGGCTTTGGCTGTTACTGTCTGGTACAGCATATGCGATTACGTTACAGGAGGAAAATACATTGAGACAGATCGGAAACAAGGTTTCCTATGTGAAAAATCCCTTTGCAAAGAACAGTTTTACTGTCTGGGTCTGGGAATCGCCTCCCTTCTTTTAGGTGCCTTAAGCATGTATTTTTCTGTTAAAAACGCAGGACAGGGAGGCTTAAATACAGGAGCCTACGGATTTTCCAGTATGGCAGCAGCCATTATGGGGCTCTGGTACGGCATCCTTTCCTTTACAGAAGATGACTGTAATTATATTTTAGCCAGGATCGGGATGGCTTTAGAGGGGATCATCCTTCTTGTCTGGGTCATCATTATATTTACCGGTATCTTCAGATAAGTGATACCAGGATCAAAAGGGCAAAATATAAGTATCAAAGCAGGCAGATGCGGATGTACAAGGAGGGAATACATTTTATGGATTATAGAACAATTTTACAGGAAGAAAACGATGCCGTAAGAGAACGGCTGGACCTTTCCATGGAGCGCGTGGCAGCCATGGGAGAAGATGATATCCGGCAGCCTTACGGCAATTATTTTAGATGCGTTTCCCGCTTTATATTAATGATCGGGGAACTGGTAAAGAAAGAGAAGAGGGAAAAACTTTCCCTGCCTCAGTTACAGGAGCGAAATCACAGACTTTATGAAGATATTTTGCCTGAGCACTATGAGGTAAGCTTTGCAAACCCGGACTATGCGGTAAAAGAACTGGGAGAAGGCTACGGACAGATCTTATCTGCTCTTTATACAGAAATTCGTGGAGATATTGTCTATGCCTTTGAAATGCGCCTGGAAAATATCACGATCTTAAATGAAGTCTTTTAGAGGTGTATAACCTGTTTGTCCAGGCATGGGAAGAAGGAACCGACCAGCCAAAAGAGCAGCAGATCAAAGATGCTTTTACTGGTATGTCAGTGATTATTCAGACCTGCTGCTTCCATGGCGGATCAGGGAAGGACTGGACCCGAAACTTTCTTTTGCAAAAGATATCATTATGGAAAGTGACTTAAATGATCTTTCCTATTTATATGAGTTTGGTGAGTATATCTCAGAGTCTGAGTTAAAGCTGGCTGCTTTTATGAACACCCTTCCTCAGGAGACTGTGGATAAAATGGCAGATACCTATACAGAAGGTTACCGCAAAGGCTTTTCTGTTATGGGAAGAGACATTACCAAAAAGAAGACGGTGGTTGTAGAATATCAGCTTGGCTTTGAGCGGATGATCCGCAAAGCAGTGGAAAATTTCCAGAAAATGGGACTGGAACCCATCTTTTATCGTGCTGCTGTAGAGTCCTTAAACCGCAGACCAAACGGAAAACGAGGCTATTTTGGCGCTTCTGCCAACAAGCAGTATGATTATGATCACCGTTATGACAGCGCCCTTTATATGGGAAATGCCTTTAAAGAGAGAAAACTTTCTATTTTAAAGGCTGCTTATGAGCAGTACAGTGAACTGGCTTCCTGGTGTGCCGGCCCTGCTGTAGTAGAGACCTTCGGGGAAGAAGGCTTTACACCGGTAAATAAGAAAACAGCCCTTGCTTTAAATGATCATCAGCAGGAGCTGACACTAGCTTATGCAAATGAGTCACGCCAGGTCATCAACCAGTATATGCCGGGAGATGAAACCAGCTTTACTATTATTGCTTTCCCGAAGCCGGAGATCGGACCGGATTTTGAGGACATTTTCCGTGAGACCATTGCCATCAACACACTGGACTACGAAAATACCAGAAGATCCAGCAGAAGCTGATCGATGCCTTAGACAAGGCGGACTATGTGGAGATCACAGGACGGGATGGAAATGAAACTTCCATGAAGGTGCAGCTTCATACGCTGACCGACCCTGAAAAGCAGACTAATTTTGAAAACTGCGTATCCGATGTAAATATTCCGTTGGGAGAAGTATTTACCTCTCCTGTGCTTACAGGCACAGAAGGCCTTCTTCATGTAAAAGAGGTTTATGTGGAAGATTATCTCTTTAAAGACCTGCGTATGGTATTTAAAGACGGAAAAGTAACCGAGTTTGGCTGCGGAAATTTCCCAGAGTCCAAAGAGCAGGGAAAAGACCTGGTAAAACAGGTGATCATGCGCGGCCACAGCTGGCTTCCGCTGGGCGAGTTTGCCATTGGAACCAACACCACAGCTTATGCGATGGCAAAGAAATACCAGATCGGCAGCAAGCTGCCTATCCTTATTGCTGAGAAAACAGGTCCACATTTTGCAGTAGGAGATACCTGCTACAGTTTTGCAGAAGACTCACCTATGTACAACCCGGACGGCAAAGAAGTGATCGCCAGAGACAATGAGATCTCCCTTTAAGAAAAGAGGATATGTCAAAGGCATATTTCAGCTGCCATACAGATATTACGGTTCCTTATTGCGAACTGGGAGATATTGTGGCTGTGGGAAAAGACGGCAGCCGGATCACACTGATCAGACAGGGAAGATTTGCCTTAGAGGGAACAGAAGGTTTAAATGAGGCTCTGGATTAATATTTATTTCACAAAAGTTCATTATTTTACTCTTGTAAAGAAGAGTAGATTTAGGTTATGATTAAAAGTAGCCTAAAATGCACATGTTTCAGTATAAGTACTGAAGAAAGCATTCAGGACGTTCGCACTGCGGGCGTCCTGTTCTTATTGTTTACAGAAAGGAGTATTTTACCTACTATGCTGAAAGTTTTATCAAAATGCATCCGTGAGTATAAGCAGGCATCCCTGAAAGCACCTTTGATGGTATCCCTGGAAGTGGTAATGGAGTGTATCATTCCATTTATCATTGCACAGCTGGTAAACCGGATGAAGGCAGGTGCCGGTTTCAGTGAGATCGCCATGTATGGACTGGTGTTGGTCGTTATGGCAACACTTTCTCTTATATTCGGCATCACTGCAGGTAATGCCTGCGCCACTGCTTCCTGCGGGTTTGCAAAGAACGTGAGAAAAGACCTGTTTTATAAGATCCAGGACTTTTCCTTTGAAAACATTGACCGGTTTTCATCTTCATCTTTAGTTACCCGCCTGACTACAGATGTGACTAATGTACAGATGGCTTATATGATGATCGTCCGTATTGCCATACGTGCACCATTAATGCTTGTTTTGCCTTTGTCATGGCCTTTATCATGGGAGGCAGAATGGCATGTATTTTATCATTGTAGTGCCCATACTGGGAATTGGTCTTTTTCCATTATCCGTCTGGTCATGCCGCTGTTCCGCGCTGTATTTAACAAATATGATGCTTTAAATAATTCTGTTCAGGAAAATATTAAGGGCATCCGTGTTGTGAAATCTTATGTGAGGGAGGAGTATGAAAAGAGAAGTTTGACCGTGCAGCAGAAGATGTATGTGGTGATTTTACCCGTGCAGAAAAGATCCTTGCATTTAACAATCCGCTGATGCAGTTCTGCCTGTATACAGTTACGATCTTTGTGCTGTCTTTTGGTTCCTATACCATTATCACCAGCCGGGGACTGGATCTGGATGTAGGACAGTTTTCCGCTCTTTTAACCTATAGTTTCCAGATCTTAAGCAGTCTTATGATGGTGTCTATGGTCTTTGTTATGATCACACTGGCTTCTGAGTCTGCAAAGCGAATCGTAGAAGTTCTGGAAGAAAAGAGCAGTCTGGTAAATCCGGAAAATCCGGTTTACGAGGTAAAGGACGGTTCTGTTGATTTTGAAAATGTAAGCTTTAAATATTCTAAAAGGCAGAGAGAAACGCTCTGGAGAACATTAACCTTCATATTAATTCCGGTGAGACTATTGGTATTATCGGTGGAACCGGTTCTTCCAAGTCTACTTTGATCCAGCTGATCTCCCGTCTGTATGATACCACAGAAGGTGTGGTAAAGGTGGGGAAGAGATGTAAGGGAATATGACCTTAAGACACTGCGAAACCAGGTTGCTGTTGTTTTACAGAAGAATATCCTGTTTTCAGGTACTATTGAAGAAAACCTGCGCTGGGGTGATAAAACGCCACTCCAGAGGAAATAGCCCATGCCTGCAAACTGGCCCAGGCAGATGAATTTGTTCTCCGTTTCCCGGACAAGTACAAGTCTTATATTGAGCAGGGCGGTGCCAATGTTTCCGGTGGTCAGAAGCAGAGACTTTGTATTGCAAGAGCGCTGCTTAAGAAGCCGAAGATCCTGATCTTAGATGACTCTACCAGTGCAGTAGATACAAAGACAGATGCTCTGATCCGCAGCGGATTTAAGGAATTTATCCGGAGACCACCAAGATCATTATCGCACAGCGTATTTCATCTGTTCAGGAAGCCGATCATATTATTGTAATGGACGGCGGTAAGATCCAGGCAATTGGAAATCACGAAGAACTGATGAAGACCAGCCCGATCTACAAAGAAGTATACGACTCACAGAACAAAGGAGGCGGTCAGGATGAAGAATAATGGAAAAGGCATGGCAAAGGCTGGAAAAAGACGTTTTGCGCCTGATCCGCACCATTTTCGGATTTTTCCCGGTGCTGATGCCTCTGGTACTCATAGGTATTTTATTTAATGCTATTGTAGGTTCTATTCCGGCAGTTTTATGCAGAAGGTTATTGCTGTGGTAGAACAGAACTGGCAGTCTGGTGACTGGAATGGCTGCAAGGATGAGATCCTGCGTTATACAGGTATCCTTCTTACACTTTATGGTCTGGCGCTGGCGGCTTCTATCTTCTATAACCGGAAAATGGCTGAGATCACTCAGGGAACTTTAAAGAAGCTGCGTGAAAAATGTTCAACAGTATGCAGGATTTTCCTGTAAAATATTTTGACACCCATAATCATGGGGATATTATGAGTTACTACACCAATGATATTGACACGCTGCGTCAGCTGATCTCCCAGAGTATTCCGCAGTTTTTAAATTCTGCTGTTATGGTAACTACAGTATTCTGCGTCATGCTTTACTATAGTATCTGGATGGCACTGGTGGTAGTTGCAGGTGTTGTGCTCATGCTGCATATTATAAAGAAAGTAGGGGGAAGTTCTGCAAAATTCTTTATCCAGCAGCAGAAAGCTATTGGTAAGACAGAAGGTTTTGTGGAAGAAATGATGAATGGCAGAAGGTCATTAAGGTGTTCTGCCATGAAGAAGAAAGCGAAAAGGCTTTTGATGCTATTAATGATGAGCTGTTCCATGTGTCTGAAACAGCTAATAAATACGCAAATACCTTGGGACCGATCTTAAACAATATCGGTAACCTGCTGTATGTGGCAGTAGCTCTTGCCGGAAGCTTATTCCTGATGTTTAAAGTGCCTAATTTAAGCATTTCCCGATTACCATTTTCTATTAGTATCGTAGTGCCGTTCTTAAACATGACCAAACAGTTTGCAGGAAACATCAACCAGGTTTCCCAGCAGATCAATGCCGTTGTCATGGGTATGGCAGGTGCAGAGCGTATTTTGGCCTGTTAGATGAAAAGCCGGAGGAAGATGAAGGATATGTAACACTGGTAAATGCAGTGGAAAATCCTGACGGAACTCTTTCAGAGCACAAAGAACGTACTGGTGTCTGGGCATGGAAACATCCCCACAGTGACGGAACGGTTACTTATACCAGGCTGACAGGTGATGTACGTTTTGAAAATGTAGATTTTGGTTATGATCCTGGTAAGACAGTTCTTCATAATATTACACTGTATGCAGAACCTGGCAGAAGGTAGCTTTTGTAGGTGCGACTGGTGCCGGAAAGACTACTATCACTAATCTGATCAATCGTTTTATGATATTTCTGATGGAACCATCCGTTATGATGGCATCAATATCAGGAAGATCAAAAGTCAGATCTGCGCCATTCTTTAGGTATTGTTTTACAGGATACCAACCTGTTTACAGGTACTGTAATGGAAAATATCCGCTACAGTAACCCGGATGCAACAGATGACGAGTGCATAGGAGCAGCAAAACTGGCTGGTGCCCATGACTTTATCACCCGTCTGCCGGAAGGCTATGAGACTGTTATTACCGGAAATGGTGAGAATTTATCTCAGGGACAGAGACAGCTGATCTCCATTGCCAGAGCAGCCGCTGCAGACCCGCCAGTTATGATCTTAGATGAGGCAACATCCTCTATTGATACACGTACAGAGGCTATCGTACAGCGGGGAATGGACGCCCTGATGCAGGGACGCACTGTATTTGTCATTGCACACAGACTGTCTACAGTACGAAACTCTGATGTGATCATGGTACTGGAACAGGGCCACATCATCGAGCGCGGCAGCCATGATAAGCTGATCGAGGAGAAAGGAAAGTATTATCAGTTGTATACTGGGGCGTTTGAGTTGGAATGATAGCGCGGGTTTGTAAATAGGATTTATAGATTTGTGAGAAAAATGTTCGCTCGGAGTCTTTCTGTGCCTGATTTTGTGAGAAGATTTTTGTCAGTTGTGCCCATATTTCTGAGGCATACGCGGCGCGTATGTTGATGAAATTTGGGTGCGACTGGCGGAAAATCGGCCACAAAGGCAGGTGCATGAAAGGCTTCGAGAGGACATATAGAAAGGGGAAGGCAGATGGTTGATAAAATGGCGTTCTTAAAAGCGTATAACATTGACGAAGACGATTTTAAGGCAGCTGACATTTCCTGGGAAGAGCTGGCAGCGATCTATGATGATTATCTGTTAAAGAAGAAAACTTCGTGGGATCGGCAAAGACTTTGTCAACGATTATCTCTATGATATTGAGCGGGCAGGAATTCATTCCTACCGCTACCGTACCAAAAATCCGGGACATCTTTTAGAGAAGATCATACGAAAAAGAAAAGAAGATCCGGAGAAATTCAAAGATCTGAACCGGAGCAATTATTACAAATACATGACCGATCTGATCGGTATCCGTGTATTCTTCCTGTACCGGGAAGACTGGATCTACTTCCACAAATATATTACCACTGTATTTGAAAATGATCCAAGTATCTACGTAAAAGACCGAGGCCGGGATTTTGACGAAGATCCGTCCCACTGCTATATTGCAGAGCGTCCAAAGGTATACCGTAGAAATGGTGATACACGCATTTATGATGAAAAACTGATCGATATCAAGTCAGACGGCATTTACCGTTCTCTCCACTACATTATCAAGTATAAAGGATATTATGTGGAGATCCAGGGAAGAACGCTGTTTGAGGAAGGCTGGAGCGAGATCGATCATGACATCGTCTATCCATATTATAAAGACGATGAAATGTTAAAAGATTTTCTACCTTATTAAACCGCCTTTCCGGTATGGCAGATGAGATGAGTTCCTATTTCCGCAGGATGCGCAGTGTGAGAGAGCAGGGGTTACTGTCACACCATTCGGGGAAGGTAAAAAGAATGATAGTTCAACCATGACAGTAACAAAAATACGCTTTCTCCAGGTTCCAGAAGGAACCATAGAAGAGAAAGCGTATTTTTATATACAGCAGTGAGCAAGAATGTTATACTCACATGCTTTCTGTTTTAACCAGCCAGATGCAGTACATTGATCAGTAAGATCCAGCTTAATCCATAGTAAGAAACAACAGCAACCAAGTCGTTTACAGTTGTGATCAGTGGACCGGAAGCAACGGCCGGGTCAACATTGATCTTTTAAAGAACAGTGGGATACAGGTACCTACGGCACCGGAGATCACCATTGCTAAAAGTAACGCAGCTCCGATACAGCCGGATACAGCATAGGCGAATGCAAAAGGCTTTCCTTTGCGACCACAATGTATAAGCCAATGGCTGTGAAAGAAAGTACGCCAAGGATCAGACCATTTGAGAAGGCAATGCGCATTTCCTTCCATACCAGTTCCAGCTTCTGCTTTCCGGTAAGGGACTCGTCCATAAGCACACGGATGGTAACAGCCAGAGACTGGGTACCAACGTTTCCGGCCATGTCCAGAATCAGGGACTGGAAGCACATGATCAGTGTCAGCTGGCTTACTACCTGTTCAAAGAGGCCTACAACAGAGGAAACTACCATACCCAGAGCCAACAGAACTAACAGCCATGGGAGACGTTTCTTTAAACTTTCTTTTAAAGGTTCCTTTAAATCTTCCTCAGCAGTCAGACCTGCGAACTTAGCGTAATCTTCACCCATCTCATCATCGACCAGGTCTACGATACTCTGGGAAGTGATAACGCCTAACAGTTTGTTGTTATTATTAAGGACTGGGATAGAGTCCTCGGAATAGTCTTTCAGTTTTTCAATACAGTCATCGATCAGTTCATGACCATATACATAAGGATAAGAGGTAACGATCAGATCCTCCAAAGCGGAGTCCTGTCTTGCAATGATCAGATCCTTCAGATCCATTGCACCATAAAAGGTCTGATCCTCTGTTACCATAAAATGGTAGAAATATTGTCATTCTTAGCTGCCTGTTCTACCAGACTGCTCATAGCCTGCTTTACGGTCAGATTTTCGCGGATCACAATACAGTTTGTGGTCATCCAGCTACCGATCTCGTCTTCATCGAAGGCTGCGATCACGGCAATATCTTTTGCGTCATCATCCAGAAGTTCTGTAAGAAGAGAGCGTTTTTCTTTGGAAGTCATTTTCAAAACATCCACAACAGCGTCTGTTTCCATAGCAGAAAGGATAGCAGCAGCTTTCTTTACGTCCATTTCATCCAGATATTCCGCTGCCTGTTTCTGGTCGATATGCTCGAAAATATCAGAAAGCATATCTGTATCAAGGATACGGCAGATCTTGCGCCGTTCAGCTAAGGTCAGTTCCGGGAAAATGTCAGCAAGGTCGTTTTCATGGTAATCTTCCAGTTTATTTCTCAGAATACCCGGTGAGGCATTGCTTCGGATTACAGACAGGATCTCCTGGCTGTGATCCTGAACGAACTTTGTTTTCCATTTCAGTCTCCTTTTCATCTTTATTTTATTCAGTTTTCAACACGCCATCCTGTATAAAACATGATTTTATGGGCACAACAAAACCTGCACCTGTAAAATGTGCAGAAATAATAAACGCAGCATGTATCTGTGCGTCTGAGGATACGCGTGACAACTAAATTGAAAGACGGTATCCGTCCTCCATTTACAGTTTTGCGATGGATATTACAGGAGTTGTAAGAACGGGATAAGAAATGAAAAAGAAGTCCTGTATTTCAAGTTATATGAAATTATACGAAACAGAACAGACCGCTGTTTCCTTTATATCCCGTGCGTCTACTTCGCCCATGACTATCGCAACCGTCCATTCTGTTCACCTGCCTTTTTCGTAAGATTAATGACCTGATGGCCTGAAGCGTTTATTAACAACTTCTTTACATATTATAAAGCCTGAGCTCAAAATTTTCAATATAAAATGTGTACAGGTACTGATAAAATTGTGTAAAATTTCTCAAAAGGATATGAAAAAAGATGGCACGAAAAATAGAAAAAGTGTTTCGCACCATCTTTTATAGTGAGATATTCTTAACGCCTGATATCTGGCAGAAAGGGGCTTATAAATATAAATAGGTTACAGTCGGTAGCATACTTTGCCTGGATTTAAGATCATTTTCGGATCAAATACACGTTTGATACCTTCCATTAACGCCATGTTGGTCTCACCAATAGACTCTACCAGATACTGGATCTTACCGGAGCCGATACCATGTTCACCGGAAACAAGTCCGCCCTGTGCGGACGCCTCTTTATAGATAAGGTCAAAGAATTTATCTACTCGCTTTTAAATTCTTCTTCTGTAAGGTCATTGGAGCACTCATAAATATGAAGATTTCCATCACCTGCATGTCCAAAGGAACGGATCACAAGACCACATTCTTCACCGGTCTTATTTACAAATTCAAGATAAGAAGCGATCTTTGTAACAGGAACGACTACATCACACTCATCAAGGAGCTTAGTCTCTTCCATGATCACTTCCAGGAAAGCAGAGCGGGCTGCCCAGGCGTCACGCATTTTGGCAGGACTGTCAGCAACCAAAACGTCCATGGCACCGGCGTCAAGGACCAGTTCAGCTGCCTGTTCAAGAAGTGTATATAACTGGTCTTCGCTGTCAGAATCCAGTGTGATCAGAAGATAAGCGCCTACAGGCTGTCCTTCCATTTCTCTCGGGAAAGTAGAACGTCCGGTATGGCGTTCGGAAGCCAGTACGATCTCACGTTCCATAAATTCGATGGCCTGAGGATTTAAAGAAGACATTTTTAACTTCGGTACTGTTTCAAGAGCAGTTTTCAGATCTTCAAATGGTACGATCAGGGAAGCGCTTGCCTTTGGAGCAGGAATGATCTTTAAGGTCAGTTCCGTAATGATGCCTAATGTACCTTCAGAGCCGATCATAAGGTTCAACAGAGAATAACCGGAAGAGGTCTTGGAAACCGTAGCACCAAGGTGGGTGATCTCGCCCGTTGGAAGCACAACGGTCATGGCGCGTACATAATCTCTGGTGGAACCATATTTAACAGCGCGCATGCCGCCTGCATTGGTAGCCACATTTCCACCTACGCAGGCAAATTTTCACCTGGATCCGGCGGGTACATCATGCCTTTTGTCAGGCAGTCTGCAGCAAGGTCATTTAAAGAACGCCACATTCAATATTTACAACGAAATTTTCCAGATCATAATTTAGGATCCGGTTCATTTTGACATATCAAGAAGAACACCGCCAAGAAGGGGAACAGCGCCGCCTGCAAGTCCGGTTCCGGCACCTCTTGGTGTAACAGGAATGGTATTTTCATAGCAGATCTTCATAATAGCAGCTACTTCCTCTGTGGAACGTGGTTGGACTACCAGGTCGGGCATATGAGTGCCGTAAATAGGCATTTCATCTCTGGAAAAATCAGGGTTGATATCATCGCCGGTAAGGATGTGATCCGATACCGCTTTCAGCTTGAAATGATCTCAGGTGTGAGAGTATTATATTGATCCATAGTTTATAACCTCCTGTGCTGTATATCAGGGCGTATCTTTTTAAAACAGAGCCCTGTTCATCTGGCAGTTTCATTATATAAAAAGGGCCAAAATTGTGCAATGTGTAAAATATACAAAGATAAAAGGGGATTTTGTATGTAATTTTATTAACAATGCACAATAAAACAGGGGTTACTTTTACATGATTTTCCGGAAAGGATTTTCCGGAAAAGATGAGGGGAGGAAAAACGGAAAGGCTTTGCCGTTTTAAACTATGGTTTGTTAGAGAATTAACGACCTTGAAACGGCAGTAAAATGACAGGAAATACAATGAGAAAAATGCTGTTTTTATGTTGAAAATCAACAAAAATTGTGAAAAGTGAAAGAGGAATGGGAAAAGCGCAAGGATTTTGGGGAATACACTTGTATAGTGAAATTATTTTAGGTATAATGAAATGAGATATACTAAGATGAAATGGGCAGACTGCCGTTTTATCAGACAAAAATAGGAGGAATACTCGTGAACAGAGAGAAGATTATTGTAATCGACTTTGGCGGTCAGTACAATCAGCTGGTTGCCCGCCGTGTACGTGAGTGCAATGTTTATTGTGAGATCTATTCTTACAGAACTGATATTGAAAAGATCAAAGAAATGAATCAAAGGGTATCATTTTAACCGGCGGACCAAACAGTGTATATGAAGAAGGCGCTGCAACCTGCAGCAAAGAACTGTTTGAACTGGGAATTCCGGTACTTGGACTGTGCTATGGTGCACAGCTGATGATGCATTTATTAGGCGGTCATGTATGCAAGGCACCTGTTCGTGAATACGGAAAGATCGAAGTAACCGTAGATCAGTCCAGCAAGCTGTTCAGTAACGTATCTGAAAAGACCATCTGCTGGATGAGCCACAACGATTACATCGAAAAGCTCCTGGATTTAAGATCATCGCTCACACAGACAACTGCCCGGTAGCAGCTGTAGAGTGTGCAGAGAAGAACCTGTATGCGATCCAGTATCATCCAGAGGTACTTCATACTGTAGAAGGAACCAAGATGCTGTCAACTTCGTATACAATGTCTGCGGTTGTGCAGGTGACTGGAAGATGGATGCATTCGTTGAGAATACCATCAAAGCCATCCGTGCAAAAGTTGGAAACGGTAAGGTGCTGTGTGCACTGTCCGGCGGTGTAGACTCCTCTGTAGCAGCAGTTATGCTTGCAAAGGCAGTTGGCGACCAGCTGACCTGTGTATTCGTAGATCACGGTCTGCTGCGTAAAACGAAGGCGACGAAGTAGAAGAAGTATTCGGACCAAACGGCCCATACAACTTAAACTTCATCCGTGTCAATGCCCAGGACCGTTTCTACAGCAAATTAGCAGGTGTAGAAGAGCCTGAAAGAAAACGTAAGATCATCGGTGAAGAATTCATCCGTGTATTTGAAGAAGAAGCAAAGAAGATCGGAGCCGTAGATTTCCTGGTACAGGGAACCATTTATCCAGACGTTGTAGAAAGTGGTCTGGGCGGTGAATCTGCAGTGATCAAGTCCCATCACAATGTAGGAGGACTTCCTGACTACGTAGATTTCAAGGAGATCATCGAACCTCTCCGTGACCTGTTCAAAGATGAAGTACGTAAAGCCGGCTTAGAGCTTGGTATCCCGGAGAAACTGGTATACCGTCAGCCATTCCCAGGCCCAGGCCTTGAATTCGTATCATCGGCGAAGTAACCGCTGAAAAGTAAAGATGGTACAGGAAGCAGACGCCATCTACCGCGAAGAGATCGCAAACGCAGGTCTCGACCGCAGCATCGGCCAGTACTTCGCAGCACTGACCAACATGCGCTCCGTAGGCGTTATGGGCGATGAAAGAACCTACGACTACGCCATCGCATTAAGAGCCGTAAACACCATCGACTTCATGACTGCCGAAGCAGCCGAGATCCCGTGGGAAGTACTTGGAAAAGTGGCAAGCAGAATTGTTAATGAAGTGAAGCATGTGAACAGAGTGCTTTATGATTGCACTGGAAAGCCACCGGCTACGATTGAATTCGAATAATTTGAAATGCTTTAAGAATCCAGTGTTTATGCGGGTTTGCGGCACTTCAAGAAGTCTTTTGATAACAATTTGATAACGGTTGCATAAGAGCCATTATTCTTGTAATCCAGTGGTTTTCGGGTTAGAGAATGATTGACAGGTGGTTGTGCAACAAATAAATCCATATTACAAACGAAGCCCTTAGCTGTGGGTAAAACTCATGGCTAAGGGCTTTTTCGTCTTTATTTATCTGGCTTGAGCTGGTCTTGGAACATTTCGACCAGAGCATCGCTAAGTGCCTGTGATGGGACTTTTGCCCATATTTGCGTAGTATCAAACTCCGGGTAATGGTAACGCCACTGATCGTATTTGTCCTTGCTGATTTCTTCAGAAGATAGCTTGTCAGCCTGCTCTTTCCAGGCATACAGCATTTTCCGAAGTTCGTGAGCGTCTTTGCCTTTGGAAGTATCGACTTTCAGACAGATTTCTCCATCTGATTCACTGACCGTCAGACCGTACAAATCTTCAAGGGTAAACAAAGTGTGCATCAGTCCGATATAGCTGTCAATGTCAGGCACATCAAGGGCATGAGGGGAAACATCCAGAGCCTGCGCCAGTGCAGCGGTAAGTTCCGCTTTCGGTTTTCTTGTCCCTGTTTCGTATTGTGCTAAACGTACATCGGCACTTCGTTCGGGAAAGCCGACAATCGTACCAAGATATTTTTGTGTCATTCCACGCAGAATGCGGAAAAATGTATTCTTTCTCCAATCGCCATAACGTGTCCACTCCTTGTATGTATTTTACAATGAGTATAGCAGATATGTTTAGGAGAAGTCAAGATAATACAAAACAAAAAGTTTAATATTTTCCGAAAAGCCACTTGACACAAACAAATATGCTTAGTATAATGAGTTTGAAATTAAGCAAATAAGTTTAATAAAACAAAATGACCGTCCGAACAGTATAAACCGCCAAGACCTTGCCAGACAGCAAGCGAGCGCCTGACATATTATGATATATCGGGACAGCACAGCGCCGAACAGGGAATACCTGCTGGAACTTCATTCGGATAGAACGGCGATAAAAATGAAAGAAAGGACTGATTATATGAAAAACAGATTTATTTGTGTCGAAGAAGTGGCACAGGAACTTAGCGTATCAAAGCCGTATGCTTACAAGTTAATCCGTCAGTTGAATGATGAATTAAAAGCAAAAGGCTTTATTACGATTTCAGGACGGGTAAACCGCCAGTATTTCTATGAAAGACTCTACGGAGCAGGGAAGGAGGATGAATAATGCCGGTATTCAAGAACGAGAGCAATGGAACATGGTATGTGATGGCCAGATATGTCAACTGGAAAGGCGAGCGTAAGCAGAAATGCAAGCGTGGATTTGCTACCAAGAAAGAAGCACAGGAATGGGAGCGAATGTTTCAGTTGCAGAACTCCTCTGATATGGATATGAGTTTTGAAGCCTTTACTGAACTGTATATCCGGGATATGAAAAGCCGTCTGAAGGAGAACACATGGCTGACAAAGGAACATATCATCCGCACAAAGATTTTACCTTATTTCGGCAAGCTGAAAATCAGCGAGATTTCCACAAAAGAGGTTATCGCATGGCAGAATGAGATGCTTGCCTATCGGGACGAAAAGAAAAGCCATACTCACAGACCTATCTGAAAACGCTGCACAATCAGTTGTCCGCTATCTTTAATCATGCGGTACGGTATTATGAGTTGCGTTCCAATCCTGCCGCCAAAGCGGGAAATATGGGAAGTGAGGAACACAAGGAAATGCTGTTCTGGACGAAAGAAGAATACAAGAAATTTTCATTCGAGATGATGGATAAGCCTGTTTCCTTTTACGCTTTTGAAATGCTCTACTGGTGCGGTATCCGGGAAGGAGAACTGTTGGCACTGACCGCCGCTGACTTCGATTTTGAGAAAGAAACGGTCAGAATCAACAAGTCCTATCAGCGATTACGCGGAGAAGATGTGATTACCACACCGAAAACAAAGAAAAGTAACCGCATCATCAAAATGCCGAAGTTCCTTTGTGAAGAAATGCAGGAATATTTGCAGATGCTTTACGGACTGAAGAAGAAAGACCGAATCTTTACAGTCACAAAAAGTTATCTTCATCACGAGATGGACAGAGGTGCGAAAGCCGCAGGAGTAAAGCGAATCCGTATCCATGACTTACGGCACAGTCACATCAGCCTGTTGATTGATATGGGATTTTCAGCGGTGGCGATTGCAGACCGTGTAGGGCATGAAAGCATTGACATCACTTACCAGTACGCTCATCTGTTCCCGTCAAAGCAGACGGAAATGGCAGATAGATTAGACGATTTAGGAAAGGAGAGATTGAAAATGTCAGCTAAGAACAAAGATAACAAAATCGTTGGAGAAACATCACAGTAGGGTTTCGGGTATCACCCGAAGAAAATGAACTCATCAATAAGGCTGTTGCCTTATCGGGACTGCCGAAGCAGGAATACTGCTACCGCCGTTGTCTGAATCAGGATGTAGTGGTGCAGGGCAATCCGAGAGTATTCAAGGCACTCAAAACGGAACTTGCCGCTGTCCTCACAGAATTGAAACGAATTGAAGCAGGAAACGGTGTGGATGAAGAACTGCTGAATGTCATTGAACTGATCGCTGTTATTCTGGGCGGTCTGAAAGGAGAGGACGAGGATGGAAAATAAAAGAAAAGACTGCCCCGGATGTATCTGTTGGCGCAGATACGGAGCAGCCTATTTTCAAAACACTACAAGTAGTATATCCGAGAATGGTGGAAATATCAAGAGTTTTGAGGAATTGCAGAGAAATGCAGTTGCGGTCAGACCCGTCTTATCTCCAGACCATTTCCATGAATGAACTGTTTGACACACAGTATCGGAGTAAGCAGCCGTTGATTGACGGTCTGCTTTATCCGGCACTTATATCTTTGCAGGTTCGCCCAAACTGGGAAAGAGTTTTCTGATGGCACAGCTTGCCTACCATGTCAGTACAGGTACGCCGATTTGGAATTATACCACCCGAAAGGGACGGTGCTGTATCTGGCACTTGAGGACGATTACCGCCGCTTGCAGGAGCGTCTGTACAGGATGTTCGGGACAGAAAGCACCGATAATCTATACTTCTCTGTTTCTGCCAGTCAGCTTGGAAATGGACTGGATGAACAGCTCGCAAGATTTGTGGCAGAGCATAAGGATACAAAGCTGATTATCATTGATACGCTTCAGAAAGTGCGTGAGGTTGGAGGCGATAATTACAGTTACGCAAATGATTATCAGATTATGGCAAGGCTGAAAAGTTTTGCGGATGTTCACGGACTTTGCTTACTACTTGTACACCACACAAGGAAGCAGAATGCGGATGATAAGTTTGACATGATTTCCGGGACAAGCGGACTGCTTGGGGCGGCAGATGGAGCTTTTCTTCTTCAGAAAGAAAAACGGACAGGCAATGCCGCAACACTGGAAGTATCAGGCAGAGATCAGCAAGACCAGAAGCTGTATCTTATCCGCAATACAGAAACCTTGTTGTGGGATTTGCAAAAGGCAGAAACGGAATTGTGGAAAGAACCGCCGGAACCATTGCTGGATGAGATTGCGGAGCTTGTTATGAAGGACAATCCTTACTGGGAAGGTTCGCCAACAGCACTTGTTGCATTGATAAATGTGGACATTCAACCTCATGTTATTACAAGAAAGCTGAATGTTCTTACAGGCAGACTGTATGCAGAGCATGGGATTCTCTTTCGGAGCGAGCGTGTCCATGAGGGACGGAAACTAAGGTTCTGGAAAGACAATACAGAAAATGCGTGACAGTTCGTGACGGTTGTGACGGTATTTCTGACAGCGGGGCGGTATCAAAATAACCGTCACGACTGTCACATACTGTCACGGAAAGGATGGATAAGATGGGAAATATGCAAATATCACAGGAATTATTTATGCAGTTGCTCCGTTTTCACTTGGTTGAAGATGAAAGTTGCGAGAGAGAAATCAAGCAGGGGTTAGAGAAGAAACTGGACAAGATGGTCATGCGTGACCTGTATGGAAAATTCAAAACTGCTCCGACAGAGGAAGAACGGGAGCGAGCGAGAAAAGAATATCTGGACAGGCGAGGAGTGCCGGAGAGCTTCCGATGGTAATTCTTCCTTGATGATAAGAACAGGAGCGTGTCACGCCCCTGTGGATAGTAGACAAGGAGAAATCTGGAAAGGAGAATCATGCAATGAGAGAAGGAAGATTAGGTTATAACTGTGAAAATGGAAGATATGGATTGCTGTCAATGGACTTATGGATTGATACAGGATTTCACTGCGGAGAGTGCATGGAAGTTCTGGTGGATGACCAGTGGGTGCGGACAAGGATGGAGATGAATCCAGCAATGGAATGGTATCTGGTGGGAACACCCTATTGCGGTGATCTGGAGTATGTACGGGCAAGGATACCAGAATAAATCAGATAGAAAAGTAAAGAGCTGGTTTGCTGTCAGGGATAAAAATAAGCCCGGATACGGGCAAATAAAAAGGGCGGATACGCCCAAAATGAAAAGCTAAAGCCAAGCTATGGCAAAGGCAGGAAGTATCTCACAAAGCCCTCGGCGTTTGAGAGCGAAATACACCCATCGCACAAACTTCGTTTATGCTCTGGGTATTTCGCCCTGCCGGGAGCTGTTCCGCCGACAGGCGTATAGTTCGTAAACAGGTGCTTATGCACCTACTCACAGTAAGAGCAGGCGAGAGCCGGAAAGGAGAATGCTTATAGGCAGACATTCATTTATCAGACAAAATAAGCTGTCTGATGTGGCAGGAAGAATTGATTATATTTCCAATCCGAAAAGGCAGGAACATCTCTATGCGACTTATCAGACGGAAGGAGCAACACCGGAGTTCTGGAAAAATCTTGCGAGAGAGAATCAGTTGGATTTTAAGACAAGCGGAACAGCTGGAAAGTGTATTGAAGGACGGGAGTTTATCATTGCACTTCCAGAAAGTTTTGTTGAGTTCAAAGCAGATGATGTAGTAAGGCTTTTCACGGACAGCTTTCATAAAAGGTACGGTGTGGAATGCAGTGCGGCACTTCATCATAACAAGAAAATGACCAATTACCATATTCATCTCGTATTCAGTGAACGGAAAATGCTGGAACATCCGGAAGTGAAAATTGCTACCCGAAATATGTTTTATGATGAACAGGGCAAGCACAGACGCACTAAAAAAGAGATTTTGGATGAGCAGGGTAATCTTCGGGCAGGGTGCAGCATTATTTCCAAAGGGGAAGTTTACGAGAGCCATATTTTTACTAAGAAAGATGAGTGGTTTAAGAGCGATGCGTTTACCAGAGAAATTAAGGAGATGTTTACGGAAATCATTAACAGCCATGTGAAAGAGGAATCCGAAAGGCTGTCCGTATTTCAGCAGGGTGGTGTGTATCTGGCAACAAAGAAAATCGGAAAGAACAATCCAAGAGAGGCAGAGATACGGGAAGACAATACGGCAAGGCAGGAATGGAATCGAACGGTAGATGTGGCATTGGTTGAGGGTGTTCCTGAAGAAGATATTTTGACAATTAAGCGTGAGAAAATCACAGACAAAACACTGCAATCTATACGGACACATGGTTGGTTACCGGATATGTTCCAGCAGATTATCCAAGGTGCAAAAGACTTCTTACAGGAAATGATTTTCAAATTTAAGCTGCCGCCGAAGCCAGTACCGAAGATTGATTTGCAGGAATGGAATGAGATGCGGAAACTGATGGAGAAACTTCAGAAGCAGTCACAGGCAATAAAGTCCACGCAGCAGGAGATTTCCTTATTGAAGAAACAGCTTTCCGAGACAACAGGATTTTTCAAAGGGAAAGTACGGAAATCCTTAGAAGGCAAAATTGAACAGGCAGAGAAACAGGAAAAACGTATCCACACGGATATGGAGCAGACTGTAAAACAGGCAGGATATCCAGATGTTCAGTCCTTCGCAAAGACATATCAGAAATCGGAAAAACTGGTCAGGGAATATAATGAGGAACTGCGAGCATGGGAAAATCAGACAGAACCGAAAAAAGAGAAGCCATCAGAACCGCCGAAAAAGGCAAGCATACGGGAAAAGTTGCATCGTTATCAGCAGGAAAGCAGGCAACAGCCAAAACAGACAGCAAAGAAGAAATCTATGGACAGAGAACGATGAGAAAGGTGGAACAGAAAATGAAGAAAACAATTTTTGAAGAAATGGGCGGCACTTATGTGAGATGTGGGTATTACTTTATCCCCAACCTTACCTTGCCGGAGGAAGAAAAAATGCGATTTGTTGGAGTATGGGGACAAAGGCATTTGCAGTATTTGAAGGAATACCGCAAGACTGTATATCTGGATCTGATGATGAGTGGCAGACTGAACAGTTATCTGGCAGATATAGAGGAACAGGCACAGAAACGCTTTGAAAGGATTGTAGAGCAGATGAAGCAGGCACAGGGAATCACAGAGCAGTCAAAGGCAGATAACGCATTGAAATGGGTAAGCAGAATGAATAACATACAGGCGTGTGCGAGGGAGATTGTAGATAGGGAGATGATTTATCAATAAAAGTAAAAGGTGGGGAGCAAGGCATTTGCTTTCCACCTGTAACAATACCTGTTGTGATGAGTAATATGAAAATCGTTTTCAAATTATATTGACAAATTCAAATCCTGTGGTAAAATGAAAACTGTTTTCAAATTAAAAGTGAGGTGGTTGATTTGGCTAAAGCACCATACAAGACAAAGCAAATGACCGAATTACTTACCTTTTTGAAATCAGTTCAGGGCAGCCATGTTACGGTAAGTGAAATCTGTGACTATTTTCAGACAAAAGGAATAGCAGTTGGGACAACGACAATTTATCGTCATTTAGAGAAAATGGTTCAGGAAGGTGTGGTTGCTAAATATGTTGTAGATGGAACCAGCAGTGCCTGTTTTGAATATATAGGCAGTCACGAAAGCGAAACTCAGACGGTATGCTATCATTGCAAATGTGAAAAGTGTGGAAAATTGATTCACTTGCATTGCAATGAAGTAGAAGGTCTGAAACAACATATGATGGAACATCATGGTTTTGAGATGGATTCGCTGCGTACCGTATTTTATGGAATATGCAGTGAATGCCGGGAAAACCAGAATTAGAAACACAGTTCGATTGTGGGAAAGGAGAAACAAATGAATACGAAGAAAAAAAGAGTATTTTCAATGGCAGTATGTATTTTATTTTTATTTGTTACATTTGCTTCTCTTTTTTATATTGTCAAAGAAGAAAACCACAACTGTACAGGGGAAGACTGTCCTATTTGCACCAATATTCATCAGGCAGAGCAGACATTAAGAAATTTGGGCACAGGCACGGTTATTCATGCAACCGTGAATCCAGTGCCGTTTATGCTTGTATTGGCAATAGCAGGTCAGGCTTTTGTTGTTTCAAACACATCTCTTGTAAGTCAAAAGTTAAGATTAAACGATTGAATAAAACTTCTTTATAAGGCAGAAAGGGTAGTCCTAAGGGTGTACCTTTCTGTTTTTGTACCCTTTTTTAGAAAAGTTAAAATAAAAACGGAGGTTTTATTCAATGAAAAAATATATTTCTATTCTTTTAGCGGCTGTTATGGCAGTATGCTGTCTTTCTGCTTGCGGTCAAAATAATTCCAATACTAATACACAGGCAAAAGATAATAATGATAAGCAGATCAAAGTTGTTACAACCATATTCCCGGAATATGACTGGGTGAAAGAGATTGCAGGAGATGAGGCGTCTAACATGGATCTTACGATGCTTCTTGACAATGGAGTAGATTTGCATAGTTATCAGCCTACTGCGGATGATATTATGAAAATTTCCGATTGTGACCTTTTTATCTATGTTGGCGGGGAGTCAGATGCATGGGTAGAAGACGCTTTAAAGGAAGCTGTCAATAAAGACATGAAAGTCATAAATTTATTAGATGTGCTTGGAAGCAGTGTAAAAGAAGAAGAGGTTGTTGAAGGCATGGAAGCCGAGGAAGAAGAGGAGGAAGACGGAGCCGAGGAAGAACCGGAATACGATGAGCATGTATGGCTTTCTTTAAGAAATGCAAAAGTTCTTTGCAAGGCAATCGCTGATGATCTTGCTGAAATAGATACTGAAAATGCGGATGCCTATCAGGAAAATGAAAAGGCTTATGCAGACAAACTGGATGAACTGGATAAGAAGTATCAGGAAACAGTAGATGCAGCTCCACAGAAGACACTGTTATTTGGAGACAGATTCCCATTCCGATATATGGTTGATGATTATGGATTAAGCTATTATGCAGCGTTTGTTGGATGCTCTGCGGAGACGGAAGCCAGCTTTGAAACAATTACATTCTTAGCAGGAAAGACAGATGAACTCGGATTAAAAAATATCATGACAATCGAAAAGTCTGACCAGAAGATTGCAAAAACGATTATTGAAAATACAAAAGAAAAAAATCAGGGTATTTTAACATTGGACTCTATGCAGTCAACGACATCCGATGATGTGAAAAAAGGAGCAACTTATTTTTCAATTATGGAAAGCAATTTGAATGTTTTGCAGGAGGCATTGCAGTAGGAGGAACTATGGAACAGATTATCTGTCAAAATCTGGCGATCGGATATGATGGAAGAGTGTTGCTGCAAGATATTAACTTTTCTGTGAAAGAAGGAGATTATCTTTGTATTATTGGAGAAAATGGTTCCGGTAAATCAACTCTGATGAGGACATTACTGAATCTGCAACAGCCCATTCATGGAAAGATCACGTTTGGAGCTGGAGTAAAGAGCGACGAAATCGGATATTTGCCACAGCAGACAGTAATACAAAAAGATTTTCCTGCATCCGTGAGAGAAATTGTTCTCTCCGGATGCCAGAATCGTGTGGGGATGCGTCCATTTTATAACCGATCAGAGAAAAAGCGTGCGAGTGAAATGATGGAAAAGTTACAGATTACAAATCTGGGAAACCGATGTTATCGGGAATTGTCAGGAGGACAGCAACAGAGGGTTTTACTCGCAAGAGCATTATGCGCAACCAGGAAAATATTATTACTGGACGAGCCGGTATCTGGTCTTGATCCAAAGGTGACGGAGGAGATGTATCGCCTTATTGAGAAAATAAATTGTGAAGATAAGATTACGATCATTATGATTTCCCATGACATGAAAGCGGCAATGAACTATGCCAGTCATATCCTGCATATTGGTGAAGAGGTGTTTTATGAACGAAACAGGAATATGAAAGAAGGTGTATCGTTTGATTGAAAAGTTGATTTTTTATTTTCAGTACCCGTTTGTGCGGTATGCACTGATCGTAGGGGTGTTGATTGCACTTTGTTCCTCTTTGTTGGGAGTTACTTTGGTGCTGAAACGCTTTTCCTTTATAGGAGACGGCTTGTCACACGTTGCTTTTGGGGCTATGGCGGTAGCATCGGTTCTGAATTTTACAAATAATATGATATTCATTTTACCTGTAACGGTTATTTGTGCTGTTTTGCTGTTGCGGACAGGACAGAATACAAAGATTAAAGGGGATGCAGCGATTGCTATGATTTCCGTAGGGGCATTGGCAATCGGTTATCTCCTCATGAATCTATTTTCCACAGGACCGAATCTTTCAGGAGATGTGTGCAGTACACTGTTTGGCTCAACCTCCATATTGACATTGACGAAAGGACAGGTGGTATTATGCAGCGTTTTATCAGTTATTGTTGTGGTTGTTTTTATTATGTTTTATCAAAAAATTTTCTGTGTTACCTTTGATGAAACATTTGCAAAAGCTACAGGAATGAAAACGGATTTTTACAATCTGCTAATAGCTGTTATTACAGCGGTAATCATCGTTCTTGCCATGAATCTGGTTGGATCTTTGCTGATTTCAGCATTGGTAATATTTCCGGCATTGTCAGCTATGCGTGTATACAAGACGTTCTTTCGTGTTACAATTTGTTCAGTTGTATTATCTGTGCTCTGTGCAGTTATTGGGATTCTGTTGTCTATTTTGGCAGGTACTCCGGTAGGCTCGACGATTGTAGCAATAGACATTGTGGCATTTATGATCAGCTGTGCTGTGGGAAAAGTGGCAGGAGGAAGAGCATGAAAAATTTGAAAAAATGTATAGTTTTGTTTTTGTGTATTCTCCTGATAACCGGATGCGGTAATAAAAAAAGCACGGACGGAAAAGGTGTTAACAATACAAATTCGGTTGACAAAGTAATAGATAATCAGATAGCGAATGAGGACCGTAAAAATGAGACTACGGAAAGCGAGGAAGCTTCATCCAATGTCGAATCAAGCAAAGATACTGAAGACACAATAAGCAGGGCAGAAGATGTCAGGAACACAGACGGAACAGTTGATTATGACCTTACGCAAATGAGCAGTGATATGGTGTATGCAACAGTATATCAGATGATGGTTACGCCAGAAGAATATGAAGGAAAAACATTCCGTATTGATGGAAATTTTTATGCAACTTACTATGAAGCTACAAAAAAATACTACTTTTATTGTGTGATTCAAGATGCAACAGCCTGCTGTGCTCAGGGAATGGAATTTGTATGGGAAGATGGCTCCCATATTTATCCGGATGAGTACCCGGAAGATAATGCTGAAATTGTAGTGGAAGGAACTTTTGAGACATACAAAGAGGAAGGAAATCAAAATCTGTATTGTAGGTTGTCTGATGCAATACTACAGCAGGAAAATTGACCAAGGACTTGTATTTCTAAGCAAAATCGCTTATAATTTGAAATAGAACATATTGCTATTATCCACAGTTACGGAGCAAGTGTTATCAACAGCGATAACAAACTGATAACATTAGCCCATATAGGCAGGATAATATGGATAAATCAAAGATTCAAAAGAAAAGTAAACACGGCAACAAATAATCTCTAAACAAAATTGATTGGGGATTGCCGAATTCGAATAGTATAATAAAGCCCAGAAGCCTTATAAATCAAAGGTTTCTGGGCTTTGTGCTTGCAAAATGCTTGCAGTTTGAGGAAAATGCAACGAATAAACAAGGAATACTTACAGCCGCTTCCATCAGATGATGTTATTGAATCTTATCTTCCACACGATCGCCAAACCACGGTAAGATCAGATTCTCTGGTCACCTATCACAACTGCAAGTATTCCGTACCACCAGAGTACATAGGAAAACCTGTAAGATTACTAGTTTCCGACAATACCCTGCGTATCTATTCTAGCACGGATCTTATTGCAGTGCATGCATTAAGTACAAAAAGGATGAATTATCAAAAGGATCATTACCAGCAGCTTCTGACTCAAACAATGAAAGAAGCTGATATGGTCGCAGAACTGGCTGAAGTAAATCTAAAGCAGATGGATGCCTTCCTGTAAGGAGGAATACGATGGCAACTTATGCAAAACTACTCAACGGTCTTACAGACCTTGGAATCCACAAGATGCAGGAGCATCTGGATTATTACATAGACCTTGTTAACAAAGGTCAGAAATCGTTCAGTGATGCCCTGGAGGAATTGATTGATATTGAAAAGAAAAATAATCAACTCCGGGCAGAGAACGCCTGCGTGAAAACAGCAAATTTCCCATTCATCAAGACACTGGATGATTTTGAGTTCGACTTCCAGCCAGGAATCAATCGGAAGGAAATGCTGGAATTAGGAAATTTAGGCTTTATCGACCGCAAAGGAAATATCTTGTTTGTCGGAAGCAGTGGTGTTGGCAAAACCCATTTAGCTACAGCGAGCCTATGAAACTTTTTCTGTAAAATAACCTAAGTAAGGTCCTTCTATGATACAATAAATATCATTAGGAGGGCCTTTTACTATGGCAAAACAAAAGAAACCAGTTCACAGAGTTGAAATGACTGAAGGAAAAAGGAACATCATCCGCCAGCTTCTCGAAGAATACGATATCGAGACCGCAGAAGATATCCAGGATGCACTCAAAGATCTTCTGGGCGGCACCATTAAAGAAATGATGGAGGCTGAAATGGATGACCATCTTGGATATGAGAAATCCCAGCGTTCTGACAATGACGATTATCGTAACGGTTATAAACGCAAGCAGATAAACAGCCGATATGGCTCTATGGAAATCGAGGTCCCACAGGATCGGAAATCGACCTTTGAACCACAGGTGGTGAAAAAGCGTCAGAAAGATATTTCTGATATTGATCAGAAGATCATCTCTATGTATGCCAAAGGAATGACCACTCGCCAGATCTCGGAAACGATTGAAGATATCTATGGTTTTGAAACATCAGAAAGTTTCATATCCGATGTGACGGATAAGATACTTCCTCAGATTGAAGATTGGCAGAACCGCCCATTGGATGAGGTATATCCAATCCTTTACATCGATGCGATCCACTATTCTGTGCGGGATAATGGAGTCATTCGTAAGCTTGCAGCCTATGTTATACTTGGCATTAATGCGGAGGGAAAAAGGAAGTCCTGACGATTACGATTGGTGACAATGAAAGTGCGAAATACTGGCTGTCAGTCCTGAACGAACTGAAAAATCGCGGAGTAAAAGATATCCTGATCATCTGTGCCGATGGCCTTACAGGCATTAAAGAAGCGATTTCAGCTGCGTTTCCCAAAACAGAATACCAGAGGTGTATTGTCCATCAGGTAAGAAACACCCTGAAATACGTTCCGGACAAGGACAGAAAAGCCTTTGCTGCAGATTTAAAAACCATCTATCAGGCCGCTGATGAGCAGAAGGCTCTGGCTGCCTTGGAACGTGTACCTGAAAATGGACTCCGAAATACCCGAATTCCATGAAACGCTGGAAAGACAACTGGGATGCTGTTTCTCCAATTTTTAAATTTTCAACCACTGTCCGGAAGGTCATTTATCCAACCAATGCGATCGAATCACTAAACTCCACATACCGGAAGCTGAACCGTCAGAGAAGCGTATTTCCAAGCGATACCGCCCTGTTAAAGGCCTTGTATCTGGCTACTTTTGAGGCTACGAAAAAATGGACTACCACCATCCGTGATTGGGCTCAGGTTTATGGAGAACTGGGCATTATGTACGAAGGACGCTTACCCGAGTAAGCAAAAGAAGGGTTAAGAAGACAGGCGGGAAACCGCCTGCTCTTGACATGCCCGTAAGCAACTGTTATATATAAAACAAGAACGACAAGCCTGATTCACAAGCTTATCGCTCTTAATTATCATAGAAGAATCTTATTTACAGAGATTTTCTCATACTCTCGCTACAGCCATTGGAATTGCTTGTGCCAGATCACGCTACTCTACGTATTTTATTTCCTTTGAATCTCTTATGACTCAGTTACTAAAACTTCCCACACCGATGTGGTGTGTTGAACCTTGAAAATTCAATATTTCAGCCAATAAAAAAGGCATAAACCTGTTCCGTTTGGTATAATGGAATTGACTAGAAACCATCTTTACAAAGGAGATTTATGCCATGTCCAGTATACCACAAAACCATTCTGATGAAAAAGCCCTAATTGACTGCGTTCAGAGATTTTTTTCTAAACACCATGTCGGCAAGCTTCTTGCCAGATGTAATGGCATGAAAGAAAAAGGCGTTTCTCCGGTTTCTCTGTTTCGTTACAAACTCAGTAACATTTTTGTCGGAAGAAGTATGTATATGCAGCAACAGACCGCTCTTTAAGGAAGCATTTTCCAAGAACACGTTCTACCGTTTCCTTAATTCTACAAAGACAAACTGGCTCCGTTTCACTTCTCTTCTTGCTGCAGATATCGTAAATCACGACATCAAAGGTCTGACGAATGACAGCATAAAAAATGTCTTCATCATTGATGACAGTCTTTTTAACCGCACCAGCTGCAAGAAAACAGAACTGGGATCAAAAGTTTTGACCACACGGATATGCGTTTCAAAAAAGGATTCCGAATGCTTACTTTAAGCTGGAGTGATGGAAATACATTGATTCCTGTAAACAGCTGTCTGCTGGCATTTGCAAAAACTACAAATATCATCGGTCCGGTAAAGGACTTTGATAACAGAACCCTTGCAGGAAAAAGACGCAAGCTTGCTCAGACAAAAGCTCCAGAAGCAATGATGGCTTTGCTGGACACTGCCCTCAGCGTGGGACTGAATGCTGACTATGTTCTGTTTGATTCCTGGTTTTCAAACCCGGTGCAGATCACAGCCATCCATTCAAAAGGCATGGATGTGATTGCTATGATCAAGAAGAGCAGCCGGATTAAATACTCATACGGTGGTAAACAGCTGAGTATCAAAGAAATCTATTCCAAGAACAAAAAGCGCCATGGCAGATCAAAATATCTGCTGTCTGTTGATGTTATGGTAGGAAAAGAAACTCCAATTCCGGCGAAAATCGTATGCGTAAGGAACAAATCGAACCGCAAGGACTGGCTTGCTTTTATCTGTACGGATACGACTCTTTCTGAGGAAGAAATCATCCGTGTTTATGGAAAACGTTGGCAGATTGAGGTTTTCTTCAAGACCTGCAAATCCATGCTGAACCTGATTGGAGAATGCCATAGCTTATCTTATGATGCGCTGACAGCCCATGTGGCCATTGTATTTACTAGATATATGTTGCTTGCAATGGAACAGCGCCAAAACGAAGATCAGAGAACTCTTGGTGAGTTATTCTTCTTTCTCATTGATGAAATGGCAGACATTACTTTCCGCAGGTCACTTTGCATCTTGATGGATGCCTTAATGGCAAGCCTTCAGGAAATCTTAAAGCTCAGCGATAAACAACTGACTGCTTTTACTGTTGATTTTGAGGCAAGATTGCCGGAATATCTGCGTAATGCACTTCATCCAGAGGTTGCAATAGCATAAAGCACTATTTTGTTAGCTGAAATATTGAATTTTCAAGGTGCGAAGCCCTGTTTAGGTGTGGGAAGTTTTAGTAAATTATTTGATATAAAAAAGACACAATATGAGTTGGATTTTGTAGATATAGATCCGGAAGCAGATATGCCTTTGTTTTTGGATCCATATTATATTTCAAAATGTGAATTCCCTTTTGCCGAGAATGCATATGAGTCAATTTGCTCTTATTTTGAGTATACTTTGATAAAAATGGGAGTATCTGTTATTCCCTGCACTGGGAGCATTATTTTCAACACATCATTCAGAAGTATAATAATACTTATAAAGTACAGATGCCTGTCATTACACCGCATGTATGTCGGCATACCTATTGCTCAAATATGGCAAAATCCGGAATGAATCCAAAAGCATTGCAATATTTGATGGGCCACTCAGAGATCAGCGTAACGCTGAATACATATACGCATGTAAATCTTGAGGATGCCAGGGAAGAAGTTGCCCGGATTCAGGTTATGTAATTACGATTTTTAATTGAAAATAGCAAGGTGTAAAATAGAAAAACATACACCTTATTTTACACTTTTTGCGGACGATATTATGCGAAAATAAACCAGGTTATGCCAGAAAGCAAAAATATACAAAGGCTTACAAAGCCCGAGAAACCAAGAAAAACTAAGAAATGCGAGGTTATGCAACAATGATAAAAGTGCTTTTCGTCTGCCACGGCAGGACTGTGGAAATGCAGTAAAATCGGTACTTTATGGGGCAAAATGGGGCAGATTTTTGCACTTGTAGTAGTTGGAGACTACGGTAATACTACGAATGGAAAGATGAAAAACAGGAAATGTAGATAATCGTTAAAATGTGAGGAGTAATCGTTAAAAAGTAGCAGTAATCTAACAGATTCCAACCTTAAAATACAATACAAATGATTTATCACTATAATAAAGAAAATGAGTTAAAGAGTAAATTATATGCACCGATGACCGAGGAAGAGATGCTTGAAAGATTGAAAAAATCCAGAGAACAGGGAATCTTCAAGGATGCGGATCGTGTGATTTCAAATATGAGGTCAAAGTATGGATTGTAAGATCTATTTCTATGAGTCAGATGGATAAAGTGTATATTGTCTGAGAAAAGATTGGCGGGAAGTAGATAGTAGTTGACTTATCCTACTGTAAGAGTGATATATGTTATACCCCTTTGAAAATCAGATTGGAGGATATGACACATGGAGAATTTACAGAACCAAAAGAGCAATGAGGAATTGGTTGCAATTCCTGAAAAATATATGTTGACTATTCGAGAGGCTGCATCATATTTTAATATTGGAATTAAGAATATGAGAAGGCTGTGTGAAAGCAATGAAGGAGAGTTTAGTGTTCGTTGGGGTAACAAATATCTTATTTGTAGACCAAAGCTTGAAGCATATCTTAATCAGTTGATGGTGCGAGAACGGAATAAAAATGATGTAGGATTGGAAGAGAATCATGGTGTAAGTTAAAACCATGATTTTTTTATTGGGATTGTATCCACAGGGACAAGGGAACGCCGACCCATTTAATATGATACAGCAGACTTTTTGGGGTTCATCGTTATAATTTTTGATATGGCTTGATTACAGGGAATACGGTGGTTTTGCGTGTGTTCAACAAATTTCATTTGAATAAATTTTGAATCCGGATTTTGAAATTTTTAATCTTAGGATTTGGGATTTGAAACCCCACTAACGATAGTGGAGAGCAACCGTTATATTGTATTTTTATCGTTAGTTCATAAAATGCTTGACTTTTTCGGAGTTCTGATAATTACTTGTACTACATCAGATTTCAGAAAGGATGGCAATTATGGATAGATTAGATGCAGAGGTGCAGTATCGCATTGCAAAATGGGTATTCACCAATATGATGATTAATGGCGAAATAACAGTAGAAGAATACACGGAAATACATAAAAAATTGATAGAGAAATTTGACCCGCCGATGAAGTCAGTTGAAACACCCGGATTCTATCTTCAAGAGGTGATGGATGATGAGTAGAGTAAGGAAGATTGAATCGGTTGCTAAATTGCCAGAGTGTGCAAGACCACCCAGAATTTTAAGAGTGGCAGCATATGTGAGGGTATCTACTGATCTGGCAGAACAGACCACAAGTTTTGAGGCACAGAGGGACTATTATGAAAAGAAGATAAAGGAAAATCCAGAATGGGTTCTTGCAGGTATATACGCTGATGAGGGAAAATCGGGGACTTCATATATTCACAGAGCAGAGTTTAATCGCATGATGGAAGATTGCAGACAAGGAAAGATACAGCCAATACGATGTATTACCATAAACACTGGGAAACATGGTCGGTTGCGAAGGCTGTTGAAAGCATAAAAGGGCATGATGCCTATGTGATCGAACACGGAGAAACCATAAGATGGATAAAATAGAAAGGAAGGGTTACGTATGGGAGCATTTAAGAAAGAACGGAAGATGAAGGTATATGCACAGTCAGGGTATCGGTATAAGGACACAGCCACCATCATATTGAAGGGGCATGGCTTGAAACATTAGGTTTTGAGCCGGGAACACCTATAAGGGTTGAGTGTGATGGTGGAAGGCTTGTGATTACCAGAGCGGATGAAGTGATTGTGGAATAAATTTTATTATGCTATAATCCCATTAAAGTGTACCCTTTGTCAAGGACACTATGACTTTTCCTTTTCAGATTTCTATTTTATATTTGTTTGTTGTGTAGAGGCATCAAAGAGATGCCTCTGACTGATGGTTTTCACCTTTTGCTTTAGGAATTATCAGTGGGTAAATTCCTGTTGTCAGATATTGATAATATTCAACAGGTGACAACCTTGCTAGGTCCCATTGATATCGTTCTGTATTATAATATTCTGTCCAATCCCTAACTGCGTTTAATATCTCCTCATAGCCGTAGCACTCTGATAGATCCAATTCATCTTTCATATGACCAAAGAATGATTCCTGAGGAGCATTGTCCCAACAGTTTGCTCTACGTGACATAGACTGTCTCAGCTCGTTATCCTTTAATAATTGGATAAATTTAATGCTGGTATAGTGGGAACCCTGATCGCTATGTATTAATGTTTCTGCGCTTAAATCAGTTCCATGTTTTCTATTAACTGCTTTACTGTTTCTAATACAAAATCAATTTCTAGTGATTCGCTGAGAACCCATGACAGCAGTTCCTTGGTACAGGCATCTATAATTGTTGACATATAGCACCGAGGTGCTTTTCCATTTATAATATACGTGATATCCGTTAACAGAATTTTTCTTGGTCCGTGTTCCTCGAATTCACGGTTTACTATATTGGGTGCGGTATATGCAGTTGCCATTGCTTTTGCCATTCTCCGATAGGGATTTGCCTTGCGGATAGGGCACTGTAAGTTGTACTTCTTCATCAGCCTCCGGATTTTTTTGATATTCATCACTATCGGCGGTTCCATGTGTAACAGCCTCATATATATGCTACGAGCACCTTTATGATATCCTCGGTACTGGTATGCTTTCAGAATCAAAAGAAAATCCTGTCTGTCCCGTTCCTCCCTTTCCATTCGCTGGTCTTCTGTTGAGAGATAATGGTAATATCCCGAACGGGATACTCCTGCAATTTCGCACATGGCAGCTACATTCAATAGATTATTGTTTTTTTGCATGGTATCATAAATAATCTGATACTTTGAATGTGCTGGTATTTTCATTATTCCGGAGCCTCGGATTTAAAGATACAATTTTTTTTAGAAACTCAATCTCCTGATCTTTATATGCCAGTTGCATTTCTAAATATTTTATCCGATTTTCAGCCGAAAGATATCCGTTGCAGCCCTGTGCATAGGTGTTAAGATCTCGAAAACCATTTCCCTTTTTTACTTCATTTCCAATCATGGTTTTCAGACCATTTATTCTGGAATCCCCCAGGATATTTGGATCTATTCCAAGAGTCGAAACAATCTCACGTGGAAGCCTGCCTTTTGACAGTTCCTCCCAAAATAGTTTTTTAAATTCTGCCGAGAAATGTACAATGCTCGGTGATACATCCAGCACATATTTGCTATTTCTCAATGTGAGCATTTCCTGTTCTGTAAACTTTCTGTTTGCCATAATTTCCTCCAATTCATTTTTATTGTAATATCAATCTGAATCGGAGTCAAAAAGCGATTTTGTCCAAAATAAAGGGGTTCATCAAAACCATGTCCGAATTTAAGGGTTCCCTGTAAACTCATTGTCTAGATTTAAGGTTTTTCATTAAAACCTACTGTCCAATGGTAAGGGTTTTTTAAACTCAAACTGTCTAATCTATAGGGTACATTTTACATCTTTGACAGTCAAATTTATCAAAACACCGCTGAAAGCCTTATTCTACCTGGGTTTTTCAGCGGTGTCTTTTCGTTTTACTATATAGTCTTTTTTCTGAATCAGATATGGATGATAGACTTTTATGATTTTTCTCGAGATTGTTTACTAAGTTTTTGGATTTCTTTCATTTTCCTTTTGGTAAGAAATTCATAATCCGTTTCGAATCCGGCTACTTCATGTAATGCATCCGTCAGTTTAGTAGATTCATAAATCGGTATGAATCCCTGCCCCTGCACATCTGCAAATTCATAGTCTCTTAATGTCGACAATAACTCTTCACATGTATATTTCCGCTCGAGTTTTTTTTCGAGCAGACGATAAATGAACAGCGCTAGAAAACAGATCAGGAAATGTGCTCGGATCCGGTCGTTTCGCTGGACAAAAACCGGACGGGCAGAAAAATCCGTTTTCATGATCCGAAAGCATGCTTCAATCTGCCAACGGCTTTCACTGACTTTTAAAATATTTTCCGGCTCATCGTCAAAAAGATCCGTACATACAGCATAGAGGCCATCGTACTGTGCTTCCTGTGCAATCTTTTCTTCATCCAGAAAATATAGGATATCGGCCATTTCTCCGTCTTTTGTAACAGCTGTTTTATCAATAAATCTTGCTGGGTCATTCGGATTTTTCCGGTTTTTCTTATGCCTGCCATTTGAAAGCATTGCTTTTGCTCGTTCAATCTGTTTCTCCCGAATCTCTTTTTGATAAGCAGCGTATTTTGGTGAGTAAGTAATCAACAGACGCTGTTCCATCTTTTTGGAACTGTAAGGTTCTTCTTTATAAAAAAGTTCCTCTTTATCATCGTCTGTCAGGCTGTTCAGATCGACCGCTTTATGGTCTGAGAGGCACCGGAATCCTTTTTTGTTTAGTGCAAGTGTCCGGTATTCTTCTGGAAGTTTTTTGATAGACTGGGTTACGATATAAGAGCGCTTCTTGCTGTGATATAAGAGCCGGTTATTTTCAGAACCAAGGCCTGCATCAGAACAGAAGACAAACTCTTCACACCCAAACTCCTCAATCACTTTTTTCTCGAGTGGTTTCAAAGATGTCTGTTCATTTTGATTTCCTGGAAATATGCTGAAAGCCAGTGGGATTCCATCTCCGTCGGTAAAGAGTCCCATCTGCACGATAGGGTTTGGACGGTGTTCTTTACTTTTTCCGTATTTTTTATCTCCATCTTCTTGTTCAATCTCAAAGTAGTAGTTGGTACAGTCGTAGTAAAGGACCCCATCGTTACGTTTTAAAACAGACTTTGAATTGCGATATAGCTCTGACTGAATCAGATCGCATTCTTCTGAAAGAACATTCAATGCCCGGTAAATATCATGAAGCTGATAAGTGGGTGCTTCTAGGAAGGTTTTAGCCGTTTCAAAAGAAGAACGTTTGCTGCCTGGTTCTAAAATGCGTGTATAGATGAGATCGGATAAGATCGCGTTCAAATCATAATCATAGTGATGTTTATCTCGAATCTTTCGACATACCTTGTTTAAACCAAGTTCATAATAAAGAGACTGCAGGAAAAGGTAACCTCCCTGAAATTTTCGCTTTTCTCCATGGGCGATCTTTCGGTTTGGATGGAAAGTAATAGGAATACAATGATTTGTTTTTTCCTGTTCAAACTTTTCGGTCTCAATGCGGGCCTGTTCTTTTGCCCAGGCCATAACATCGTCTCTGGTGGGACCATGTTCAACCAACAATTCTTTTAATGTTCCAAGTTTGCGGATTGTCCGAGAGGTAGATTTTCCGTTACTGTCGATGTAGGATTGCTTTATATAAAAAGACTCAGCATTTTTTGATTTTGATGTATTGACCTTCAATTTTTTCACCTCAATACCATTATAGCGCAAAAAGCCGAAAAAGCCTATATATAAAAACAACAAATTTGACAAAAAAATATAAGCATTCATGCGGCTTATACGCTGTTTTTCATTCGGAAAGGTGTCAAACTCCCGGGTGTCTTTTTGGCTGGTAAAAGAAGAACTTGGATGCTATAATAAAATTTAATCATTTAATATTTATTTTTGAAAAGTAAAGCATTGTAAAACAGAGAATTCATCCCGTATTGATATTATAGACTATTGTTAGCATCCGGGCGAGTTCTGGGTGCTTTTTGATTGGAGGGATAAAAGGCTATGATTAACCTTGGTACATTAAAGGAAATAACTGATTTAAGAAGTGTGTGGTCACATGAGGCTTTGAACTTTACCCCTTGGGTAGCAGAGAATGTTGATTTGCTTGCAGATGCAGTTGGTCTTGATATTACAGTTGATGAGACAGAATCATCCGTTGGAGATTTCAATGTTGATATTTATGCATCTGAAACAGGAACCGATAGAAAGATTATCATTGAAAATCAATTAGAAGACACGGATCATGACCATCTTGGCAAACTGATTACTTATGCATCCGGGAAAGACGCAGATGTGGTTATCTGGGTAGTAAAACACGCACGAGAGGAACACAAGGCAGCAGTTGAGTGGCTTAATAACCATACGGATGATAAGATAGGTTTCTTCTTGTGTGAAATAAAGCTGTTCCAGATAGGAGATTCTGATATTGCTCCATCATTTACAGTAGTGGAAAGACCAAATGATTGGACGAAGGAGATTAAGAAGACAACTGCTACAAATCCAACACAGCAGCAGAGACTGGAATATTGGTGAATATTACGGTGCGGCAGAGCCGCCAGTCCGGTGTGGCGAGAGCCACCTGTCCGGACTAACGGAGCCACCCCATTTTTTTATTAAGTTACTTTGCCATTGCTGGGTCCAGTCCATATACTTCTCTCATAGAGAGGTCTTTAGCTGGGTCAACACTTTCAATATCGATCTTATAGGAATCATACGATATGCGATCCATGATGGCATCGGCAAGAGTACTTTCACCATCACAGATTTGCTGGTACCACTCACTTTCACGGAACTGAGAACAAAAGATTGTTGAAGATTTTTTACGTCTTTTATGTATCAGTTCAAAAAGATTTCTGGCTTCAGCTTCTGTCAGTTTAAGAAGCAGCCACTCATCAAGGATCAGTACTATTGGCTTGGTGTATTTCTTCAGGACAGTCGAGAAAGTTCCATTGTCCCTGGCAGCCTGTAAGTCCAATAATAGATCAGGAAGTCGTACATACCGTACTGAGTAATAGTGCTTGCATGCTTCCATGCCAAAGGCACAGGCCATGTAAGTTTTACCACTTCCGGTTGCTCCAGTAATAAAGATGTTCCGGTATTCTGTAATGTATTCACAGGTTGCCAGACGGTTGATCAGTGCTTTGTTCAGCTTTCGTCCAGAATGGTAATCAATCGCTGCAATGCTGGCATCTGGCTGTTCAAACTCAGCCTGGCGGATCAGCCTTTTCAGACGATTGTTTTTGCGGTTGCTATATTCGACATCAACAAGCATACCGAACCGATCTTCGAATGGAACTTCCTTCATTGCAGGATCATCCATCTGGATACGGAATGCATCTGCCATAGCAGTCAGACGCATTTCAATAAGTTTATCGATTGTACTTTGATTTGTCATGATTGTTTACCTCCATAGTATCTGGCTCCTCTGGTTATGCCGTGTGGTTTTACTGCCTGAGATGATTCTGATCCGGTATCAGGTTCATCCTTTGCTACAACCAATAGATTTTTGATACTTTTATAGCTGGGTTTACCGGAATAAGAGAGCGCCGTGGCGCAGGCCTGTTCCAGTTTTCTGGCGAATGTTTTCTGCCAGTTTCAATAATCCCATGCAGCTTCTGTAGGATTGCTGTTCAATTCTGCCGGAGGTAAGTATCGCATTGACAACCTTACTTGTGTTAATTCCAATCGAATCAGCCCACTTACGGAATCGGTCACCATTCCATTCCAGATATTTCTGGTGTTCCTGTGGCATATGTTCTGTCACTGTAGAATATTGACCGCTTCTTCCATAGAGTCGTCTGTGGGAGGCAATACGATTGTGATTATAAAATATTTCAACCGTTGTATCTGTTATACGCACATCAACCTTATTTTTGATATACTGATAAGGCACGGAGTAGAACATTCTGTCTACTGCGATGTGATAGTTAAACTGGACGGTGGCTTGTTTCCACTCAGCCAGTTCAAAAGGTGTAGCAGGCAACGGAGCCAGTAATGGCATTTCTTCCCCAAGAAATAAACTGAGTCTGCTACATTCCTTTTTCTGGAATTTACGAGCATTGTAGGCATCCAGTTTTTCACGGATTGAGGCATTCAATTCTGCAAGAGAGAAAAACTGCTCATTGCGAAGGGCTGCTGTTATCCATGTGGATATCTTTCCTACTGCTCCCTCTACATTCGGTTTATCCTTGGGTTTCCGGACTCTGGCTGGAAGGATGGCAAGATTGTAATGTTCTGCCATCTCATGATAAGTTGTGTTTAAGGCAGTGTTGTACCAGTCACTCTTTTTATGATTCACTGCGGTTGTACAGTTATCAGAAACGAGCATAGGTGTGACACCGCCAAAGAAATCAAACATCTGGACATGAGCTTTGATCCAGTTGTCAGTTTTCTCATTCATATATGCTTTTACAAAAGCATACTGACTGTAAGTTAATACACCTACAAATATCCATGCATCTGTGATTTCTCCAGTGTCCGGATCAATGATGTGGGCAGGATCACCGGCCCAGTCAACTTCAATCTGTTCACCTGGTTTTCTGGGGATATGCATGGTAGCCCTGCGTTTTTCTTCATCCTTCTGGATGTAGTAGCAGAACTGAGAATACATTAGAGGCTCTTCGCTGCTCATGCGGCACTCCTCGCAGTATTCTACCCAGAGAAGCTTTTTGTTTACACCGTTCCGCAGAAGTTCTTTGCGGATGTAGTCAAAGTTTGGCATGCGTTTATTCGTTGCCGACTTATCCTTAGGAAACATCAGCTCCTCTAGTGCGCTGCCGGTCATGTCGAAATCCAGCGGCCATGAAAGATTGATTTCCGCTGCCTTTTTCAAAACCTTGGCGACTGTGTTTCTGGATACACCGCAACTCTGTGCGATGTTCCTCTCACTGAATCCTAAGCTTTTCAAGCGTAGGATTTCACGATACTTGGTCATAACTTACGACCTCCTTTATCTGTATTCACACCAAAGGTGTGTATTTACAGTATAAAGGAAATATATGTAATAGAGCCCAATACTGTGGCTCTGAATTACCGGAATATATGGCTCTCATTCTCCGGAATGGTGGCTCTCAAAGTCCGGACAGGTGGCTCAGAGAGCCCCGGAATAATCAATTGGCAGGCGTTCAATGATTATGCCTTTCAGAACGCAGAATTTAACAAAGCATTTAATAAGAGAAAACCAACGACAGATCATTGGATGGATTTCAGTATTGGCTCATCAGCCTGTCATATCGCAGTATCTCAAATCCAAAAAAGAAATGCGATTGATGTTGAATTGTACATAAATGATGATAAGGAACTTTTCAGAAATTTGCTTTTACATAAAGATGAGATTGAATCAGTGATGGGATTGGTACTTGATTGGAGAGAACTGCCGGAAAGAAAGGCAAGTCGTATTATTATTGAAAAAGAAGTGACGTTTGATAATCGTGCCACATGGTCACAGCAGTTTGATTATATTATGGATGTCTGCATGAAGATGAAGAAGGCATTCAAGAAGTATTTATAAGAGGGTGATATCACAGAATGTTGTAGAAAACGAGAAAAAGGTTTGCTAAAAATGCAATAAAATAAATAGAGAGGAAATAGAAATTGAAAAGACATATTAATAGTCCGTATAAAATGAATTGGAAAATGTATGGTTTAATTGGTGGAATATCTGTATTAATAATGATTATTGCAGTTATATGTAATGACAATACTGATAGTCTTATTTCGGATATAGTTAAGAACTTGGCATTTGGGTGCGTGGCATCTACAATTGTTGCGCTGCTAATTGAAATTGGAAATATTAAAGAACAAAACGATAAAGCTACTAGTGTATATGATGCAGTGTATATGGATTTAAAATTTCAAATAAGCTGGTATGTTGAAACTTGGGCACGTTTGTGTAGTGTTGCTTTTAAAGACGAAGATTATCGTCAGGAAAAACATACTTGGATTGAATGGTATGAGATAACAAAAAGCAAATTTGCAGAATGTGATGATAACAGACAAGCGGAATTAATGCAGTTCTTTACTGAACAACTGATGGATAGCATAGAGGGGATTGAAAAATCCCTTAAACAAATAGATAGTCAGCAATACATTTTAAATATTAATGGGATATATGATGAGGGATTACGAAAAATTCTTGGGGATTATAGCTTTGAATTTTATGCGGCAAAATTAACATTGGGGAGAGAATATGATAAAGCTGATTTTTGGAAATCCTTTGATGCAATAAAACAGGATTTGATAAACTATATATATAATTGGGTAGATATAAGATATTACAATTATTGTAGGTTTAAGCCATACAAATTTCATGATGATAAATCAGAAACAATGCGTGCAATGTTGGAAAGTGAAAATAAATAATGCAGTAAAGTGGGATCAAATTGCTACACCCTTTTCGTTAAATAATGCACACCCCCATCAGTAGTCTGAACCCCCTTAACTGACTACGATTTGACTACTACACAAGGCATTGAATTGCTCCGTTTTGCATTATTTTGCAAAAAGTGTAGTTATAAACAAGAAAAAAGATGATGCCCGGAAAAGCCGATAAACCAACGCAAAACTCGGCATTACAGGGTATTTCAGAACAGGAGAATTTTATGATTAGAGTACTTTTTATCTGTCACGGCAACATTTGCCGCTCCCCCATGGCAGAATACGTAATGAAAGATCTGGTAAAAAAATCCAATCTCTCAGACCAGTTCCACATCTCATCCGCTGCCACATCCACGGAAGAGATCGGTAACCCGGTTCATCGTGGAACACGGGCGAAGCTTGCTCAGGCGGGAATAGCTTGTGAGGGGCATCATGCGAGACAGATGACCCGGGCGGATTATGATGGGTATGATTATCTTATTGGTATGGATGAATGGAATATCCGCAATATAAAGCGGATCACTGGCGGAGATCCGGAGAGAAAAATATTTAAGATGATGTCCTTTGCCGGCAGCAGCCGAGATGTGGCAGATCCGTGGTATACAGGGGATTTTGAGGCTACCTGGAAAGATGTGACAGAAGGTTGCCAGGGATTGCTGCAATATATTTTGGAAGAAAATGGAAAAGCTAGTAAAAAATAAAATAGCAGCATATTGCACATATCAATAACAGAACAAAATATAGAACAAAATATAGGGCAAAACACAAAACAAAAGATAAAACAAAAAATACCACGAAAGATAACACAAAACACAAATTCAAAAACTGCTGCCACCCAGGAACTAAAACCCCTGGGATATGGCAGCAGTTTTCTGTATTAAAAGAAAATATCTGATCAAATAAAGAATTATCAATTAAGCCCTGTTATTACCTCAACCCTATCTCGCCAACGCCTTCTTAAATTCAAACCTGAACAAAATACTTGTAAAGCAGATGGCCAGAAAATCGGCAATCGGTTCTGCCATGTAAACAGCGGACGTCTGATCTGCAGTGAAAATGTGAGGCATGATGTAGATCAACGGGAGCAGCAGGATAAATTTTCTGGTGACAGCGACTATGATAGATGCTTTTGCGTTTCCAATGGAAGTAAAGGTCATCTGGCAGGCCATCTGGATGCCGAACAGCAGGATGGAAGCCATGTAGATCCGAAGTGCATGAGCAGTAAAGGTTAAAAGCGCCTGGTCGGAGGTAAAAATCGAAGCAAAACCAGCCGGGAACAGCATGACTAAAAGCCACATAAAAGTAGAATAGGAAAGGTCGATCTTTAACAGCAGTTTAAAGGAGTCTTTTACACGTTTAGTCTGACCTGCGCCAAAGTTGTAGCTGATGATCGGCTGGGCGCCCTGTCCAAGCCCCTGCAGAGGCAGCATAGCGAACTGCATGGCGCTGGTTAAAATGGTCATAGCACCAACTGCAAGGTCTCCACCGTATTTCAGCAGTGAAGAGTTAAAACATACGGAAATAATGCTTTCACTGGCCTGCATGATAAAAGTGGAAAGTCCCAGTGCAAGACTTGGAAGGATAATGTTTTTTTGCAGTTTCATATTGCATCTGCGGATTTTCAGATACGATTTTTTTCCTGTAAGGAAGTTTAACACCCATGCGCAGGAAAGTGCCTGGGAAATGATCGTTGCAAGAGCAGCACCACGAACGCCCATATGAAATACGAAAATAAAAACAGGATCCAGTATAATGTTGCTGGCAGCGCCTACTAAAACAGACAACATGCCGGTTCTGGCAAATCCCTGTGCAGTAATAAAAGCGTTCATACCCAAAGTCAGCTGTACAAAGATAGTTCCCAGTGAATAAATATTCATATAGGCAACAGCGTAGGGAATGGTATTTTCACTGGCACCAAAAGCCATAAGAAAGCTTCTGTTTCCGGTAAAAAGGATGATGGTCAGCAAAAGGGATACGATGATCTGTGTGGTAAAACAGTTGCCAAGAGTGCGTTCAGCAGACTCTTTATCTCCTTTTCCCATAAAAATAGAGGCTCTGGGAGCGCCGCCGTTTCCTACAAGGGCCGCGAAAGCGGAAACAATCATGATGAGGGGCATGCACACGCCTACACCAGTCAGTGCCAGTGCTCCGTTTTCCGGGATATGTCCAATATAGATACGGTCCACAATATTGTACAGCATGTTGATGATTTGGGCTGTAACTGTGGGCAGGGAGAGCTTTAGCAAAAGTTTCCCCAAAGGTTCTGTTGCAAGAAAGCTGTTATCTTTCTTTTGCTGTAAATTCATTTTCTGTCGTCCTTTCTTTGATCGCTTTTTTCGTATTTTCCATGATCTGTTGGTTGATCTGTTCATAAAATTTCAAGTCTTCCTCAGACAGACCGCAAAAGATCTGGCTGTAGAGATTTGCCTGCATGGAACAGATGGCAGCTGTAATGTCTGCAGTCTGGGGAAGCAGGGATAAATGGATCTTTCGACGGTCAGTCTGGTCAGCGGTCCTCTTTAGCAGACCTTTCTGGATCAGACTTTCTACAGCCTGGGATACATTTCCTTTGGAGAGCATCCGAAGTTCTGTGATATCAGCAGCAGTATCTTTTCCTGGATTATTATAAAGAAATGAAATAACCTTTCCTTCTGTTATGGTCAGCTGCCATGTTTCACAGATATTTTTTAACATCTGTTCCTGCAATTTCATGGTCAGCCGGATATGTGCAAGGAAATCAGTAATACAGATCATAAAGGAGACTCCTTTCTGAAAAATAAAAAGTTTTAAACAAAACAGTTCTAAAAAAAACTATTTAATAGAGTACGTCAGATGAGAACAAAAGTCAAGCCTTAACATTATGCGGCTGGTGTGTTACAATGGAGCCACGCGGAGAAATACATGCAGCTGCCAAACGGGCAGTGAAACACATCCGTGTGGAACCTGAGTATAAGGTGTCCAACTAATCAACAGGAGCAAAAAGAATTACATGCAGACCCTGAACCAGGATATAAAAAATAATGATTTTAAGAAAGTATATCTTCTCTTTGGGGAAGAAGCATTTTTAAAAAAAAGCTATAAAAACCGCCTTCGGGAAGCCATTACCCAGGGCGATACCATGAATTATAATTATTATGAAGGAAAGGGAATAAATGTAAATGAGATCATCAGCCTTTCCGATACAATGCCTTTTTTTGCTGACAGACGTCTGATCCTTATGGAGGACAGCGGCTGGTTTAAAGGCGGACCAGGGGCAGATGAAATGTGCGCCTATATAGAGAATATTCCGGATACGACCTGTCTTTTGTTTGTGGAAACGGAAGTAGATAAGCGAAGCCGTATGTATAAGGCTGTAAAAAAGTATGGCTATATTGCAGAAATGGTGCGTCAGGACAGTGCCCAGCTTGGAAGATGGGCAGCAGGAATACTGGCAAAAAATGGAAAAAAGATAACTGGCCGGACTATGGAATATTTCCTGGGAAAAACAGGAGATGATATGGAAAATATTACTTCTGAACTGGATAAGGTGATCAGTTATACACTTGGACGGGATATTATAACGGAAGAAGATATTGATGCAGTGTGTATTACCCAGGTGACGAACAAAATATTTGACATGATCACGGCCATTGCCAACAGGCAGACAAGAAAGGCAATGGATCTTTATGAAGATCTTCTTACATTAAAAGAGCCGTCTATGCGTATCCTGTTTCTCATTGCAAGGCAGTTTAACCAGATCCTGCAGGTAAAGGAACTGATGGGAAGAGGAATGGATAGGAGTACGATCTCTTCTAAATTGAAATTGCAGCCTTTTGTTACAGGAAAAGTAATGGCGCAGGCGAAAACATTTACGAAGGAACAGATCTTGTCCTATGTGAATTTGTGTGTGGACGCAGAAGAAAGTGTGAAAACGGGAAAACTCCAGGACCGTCTGGCAGTGGAACTGCTGATCGCTAATAAATATTAGAATTAAGGAGGAGAATGCATTAAATGGCAGAAGAAAAAAATATACCAGGGGTAGCAACGGAAAAAGAAAGTGATGAAGTGTTAGAAGAGATCCGCACACAGACCAAGGACGTTTTAAAGGAACTTCTGGCTGTTGCCAAGATGAAACCAGGTCAGATCCTGGTAGTGGGCTGTTCTTCCAGTGAGATCGGAAGTTACAAGATCGGTTCCCATTCCAGTGAGACTATTGGACAGACTGTATACAAAGCGCTGTATGAAGAATTAAAGCCATTGGGGATTTATCTGGCTGCGCAGTGCTGCGAGCATTTAAACCGTTCCCTGATCCTGGAAGAGGAGGCAGCGGAGAAATACGGCTATGAACCGGTCAATGTAGTTCCTCAGTTAAAGGCAGGTGGTTCTTTCTCAACCGCTGCTTATCATACCCTGGAACACCCGGTTGCAGTAGAACATATCAAGGCACATGCAGGAATTGATATTGGAGATACTCTGATCGGTATGCATATGAGAGATGTGGCTGTGCCTGTAAGAATTCAGACAAAGGCCATTGGTGGTGCCCACGTAGTATGTGCAAGGACCCGTTTGAAATTTGTAGGCGGCATCAGAGCACGTTATGATGAAGAGCAGATGTAGGGAAAGTACAATTATTCAGAGCAAACATCTCGATTTCGCTGCGCTGCATCTCGATGTGGCTGCTCGTCATATGAAAATGCAGGGAAAAGTGTTCATTCATGCAAGCATGATCCACACTTTTTCCTGCATTTTCGCATTGCTCTGAATAACAAAAAAACTCTCCGGTGGGTTAATCCGGAGAGTTTTTAAATTACGGTATCGATTGATCGAATTCTATAAATTAAGCGATAGAATTAACAGCCTTGGATACACGAGAAACTTTGCGGGCAGCATTGTTCTTGTGATATACACCCTTGGTGCAAGCCTTATCGATCTCGGTAGTAGCAGCAACCAGTGCAGCCTGAGCAGCAGCCTTATCTCCAGCAGCTACAGCAGCCTCAACTTTCTTGATCGCAGTTTTAACCTTAGATCTGATCGCCTTGTTTCTTGCAGCCTTAGTTTCGTTTACTAAGATTCTCTTCTTTGCAGATTTAATGTTAGCCAATGAAATACACCTCCGTTCGGTATTATATAAAAATATTAATCGTTGTGTTTTCCATCAAAGCCTGGACACGGACAGTTCAATGTAAACATACTGTTATATTCTATCGGATCCATTTGGAAATGTCAAGTAAAAATTTTAAAAATTATCAAGAATGTTAAGCAGACGGTCTACAGTATCATGAACCAATGCAGGAAATGTTTCTGATTGCCAGTTCTATTTCTGTAAGTTATAATAAAATCCATGTGGCATAATACGCTGTCTCTGTGTAAAAACTAATTTTAACGATCGTTACAGTTATACAGGACAAAACAAGGAGGCAGCGAAAAATGAAGATACCTGAATTTAAAATACGTACAGACCTTGCTTTAGAGGAACGGGAAGGTTTAAAAGAAGCAGCGGAAGAAGTTTCAGGGGTTTCTTTTAAAAAGTGGGAAGGAAAACGGTCAGCAGCCCAGATCACAGAAGTGAAGGTTTTAAATGAACATGGCGCCAAAGCTTTGGGAAAACCGATGGGAAGCTATCTTACACTGGAAGCAGATAAACTGCTTATGCCTGATGAAGATTTTCATAGTGAAGTATCTGATGAACTGGCGTTGTTGTTAAAAGGACTGTTAAAGCAGAAGACCGGGAAAAATATCCTGGTAGCAGGGCTTGGAAATCAAAGCGTAACCCCGGACTCCCTTGGGCCCCGGACGGTCAGTAATCTCTGCGTGTCTGCAGAAGGGTTAAAAGCCATAGCTCCCGGTGTTATGGCCCAGACGGGAATGGAAACTGCCAGGATCCTGTTGGGCATTATTAAGGAGGTACAGCCGGATCTGGTGATCGCCATTGACGCTCTGGCAGCCCGCAGCATCCGGCGCCTTGGAACCACCATCCAGCTGACGGATACAGGAATTCATCCCGGGTCAGGAGTTGGAAATCACAGACACAGTCTTACAAAAGAAACGTTAGGAATACCGGTTCTTGCGATTGGAGTTCCTACCGTAGTAGGTGCGGCAGCCATTGTTCATGATACGATCTCCGCTTTGCTTGGGGTACTGTCATCCCAGGCAGAAACGAAAAATACGGGAAAATGGATCCAGAACATGGATCCGGAAGATCAGTACCGTCTGATCACAGAACTTTTAGAGCCGGAGTTTGGTTCTCTTTATGTAACACCGCCGGATATTGATGAGAGAGTACGCCAGTTAAGTTTTACTATTTCAGAAGGGATCCACAGGGCTTTATTTTAATAGGCTTATATAGTATATAAATATGAAAAGGGATAAGGAGCAAAGAAATGAGTGCACAAAAGACAAAAGCAGCCGGACATCTGGCTGCGATCTTTACTATGCTGATCTGGGGGACAACGTTTATATCGACGAAAGTCCTGTTAGAAGATCTGTCACCTCTTGAAATACTGGTGCTGCGGTTTGTGGCAGGTTATATTTTCCTGTGGATTATCCGCCCGGTTCCTTTGAAAGCAGGAAGCCTGAAACAGGAAGGGATCATGATCGTGGCCGGTATTACGGGGATCGGTATTTATTATCTTATGGAAAACATTGCCCTGACTTTGACACAGGCATCGAATATCAGCGTTATTGTATCGATCGCCCCTATTTTTACAGGTATTCTGGCCCACTTTTTCCTGGAAGGGGAGAAAATGAAGAAGAGTATCGTTCTGGGATTTGTGTGTGCAATGGCAGGCATCTGTCTGATCACATTCCAGAAAGGGGAGACAGTAGAGTTAAATCCACTGGGAGATTTCCTTGGTGTGGCAGCGGCAGCCATCTGGGGAGTATATTCCATCTGTTCCAGAAAAATAGCCGGTTTTGGATATGATACCATCATTACCACCCGGAGAACTTTTTTCTATGGTATTTTGTTCATGCTGTGTGCCCTTCCTTTTATGGATTTCCATCTTTCCCTTTCCGCATTATTAAAGCCGGTAAATCTGGGAAATATCATTTATCTGGGGGTAGGCGCCTCTGCAATCTGCTTTGTCACCTGGAATTATGCAGTAAAGTCCTTAGGTGCTACCAGAGCCAGCGTATATATTTACGGGATCCCGGTTGTAACGATTTTAATGTCGATCCCTCTTCTCCATGAAGTGATCACCTTTCAGGCAATGGCAGGAACGGTCCTGACCCTTATAGGCCTTCTGATCTCCGAGTGGCCATTTTCTCCTAAAAAATAAGAAATGTGATGAACTTCCGGCAGGATGATCTGCATATATATGACATAAAGGGAAAAACAAGGGGTGCCGAAGGCGGCATTTGTTTCCCCGGTGCCAATATTTTCTTTTTAACTGGAAGGACACCATGAAATCATGGAGCAGAAATGTAAAAAAATGGATATTATTTCTGAAGATAACAGGCATCCTGGTGATCCTATGTATGATTGCAGGAGCCTGTATTTTGTATGCAGCAGAAAACCACATACAGTTATTAAAAAACAACCTTTCAAATGAAGTCTGGGAGTCAGGCTGTGAATGGGTCTGGCAGCAGATATTTCCCTTAAGCATGGATCTTACAGGAAAACATTCAAATCAGACATTACAGACACAGAAAAAATGGTCATCCATAAACACCATGGATCCGGCCTATGACCAGTATGAAAAAGCAAGGGAATTTTACCGCACCCATGAATATCTGGCCTGGATCGGGGAAGATGAGTCAGATGAGGAAACAATCCGGTCAGCCAGCGAAGAAGCATTGGATCAGTCTGAAAATGCCAATTCGCCTGCAAACACGGACAGCGCTTCTGCTAAAATTTCGGATCAGCCCATGATCTATCCCATGCAGCAGTTGATGGATTATGATTTTTTAATGAAACACTTCTATAATGTACATACTTCTACTACAGCAGACAGAGAACTGATGAATGCTAAGAACCTGTTGTCAAAGGATCTTACCCTGGAAAAGGAAGATGCGCCTCAGATCCTGATCTATCACACCCATTCCCAGGAAAGTTACAAAAACAGTAAAAAAGATGAAAATGTGGTTGCAGTGGGACAGAAACTGACGGATCTTCTTACAGAAAAAGGCTGGAATGTTTACCATGACACAACGGTATATGATCTGGCAGTGGGCAAGCTGGACCGCAGCCGTGCGTACACTTATGCACTGGAAGGAATTAATGAGATCCTGGCCCGGTACCCATCGATCCAGGTAGTGCTTGATATCCATCGGGACGGTGTAGGGGAGGATGTATACCTGAAAACAGAGATAGGCGGTCAGCCAAGTGCCAGGATCATGTTTTTTAATGGTCTGAGCCAGACGCCGGAAGGACCCATTTCATATCTGGCAAATCCTTTTCGGGAAGATAATCTGGCATTTAGCCTGAAACTGCAGTTAAAAGCAGAGGAGTATTATCCTGGTTTTACCAGAAAGATCTATTTAAAAGGACTGCGTTATAACCAGCACCTGCGGGCAAGATCAGCACTGGTGGAGGTGGGAGCCCAGACCAATACCTTTGAGGAGGCCTGCAATGCGATGATGCCCCTGGCAGAACTTTTGGATATGGTGTTGCAAGGAAAATGAAAACATAGTAAAATAGTTACGATATTCTATAGATTGAGATACCAGGGGCAAAAGGTCGGAAATCCGACGCAAGCTTGCTTGCAGGAGGATTTTTGAACTTGGGACCCGCCAAAACATGAGTAAGGAGCCATTTTTTGAAGAAAAATGAGCGGATTACGAATGTTTTTAGAATTGCGAGAGTGCAAAGCGCGTAGCAATTCGGTATCAGAGGGGTCAAAATACCTTTTGACCCCAACATCTAAATTGAAAGAAAGAGGATAAAGAATGGCAGTAATTGACCAGAGTAAAATACGAAATTTTTGTATCATTGCTCATATAGATCACGGTAAATCCACACTGGCAGACCGTATCATTGAGAAAACAGGACTTCTTACCAGCCGTGAGATGCAGGAACAGGTCCTTGACAATATGGACCTGGAGCGTGAACGTGGAATTACCATTAAATCCCAGGCTGTGCGTACTGTATACAGGGCAAAAGATGGAAATGAATACATTTTTAACCTGATCGACACACCTGGACATGTGGATTTTAATTATGAGGTGTCACGAAGCCTGGCAGCCTGTGACGGTGCTGTGCTGGTAGTAGATGCTTCCCAGGGAATTGAGGCCCAGACTCTGGCCAATGTATATCTGGCATTGGATCATGATCTGGATGTATTCCCGGTTATCAACAAGATTGACCTTCCAAGTGCTGATCCGGACCGTGTGGCAGCTGAGATCGAAGATGTGATCGGCCTGGAGGCACATGATGCCCCGAAGATCTCCGCAAAGACCGGACTGAACGTGGAAGAGGTATTAGAGGCGATCGTTCACAAAATTCCGGCGCCAAAGGGAGATCCAAAAGCGCCTTTACAGGCACTGATCTTTGACTCTGTTTACGACTCCTACAAGGGTGTTATCATCTTCTGCCGTGTTATGGAAGGAACGGTAAAGAAGGGCACACCGATCCGTATGATGGCAACAGGAGCAGAGGAAGAGGTTGTAGAAGTTGGCTATTTCGGAGCTGGTCAGTTTATCCCATGTGACGAGCTGGCAGCTGGTATGGTTGGCTATATTACAGCCAGCATTAAAAATGTCCGTGATACCCGTGTAGGTGATACAGTAACAGACAGCAGCAATCCATGTGCAGCGCCTCTGCCAGGTTACAAGAAAGTTACACCTATGGTTTACTGCGGACTGTATCCTGCAGACGGTGCAAAATACAATGATCTGCGTGATGCATTGGAAAAGCTGCAGTTAAATGACGCATCCCTGTTCTACGAGCCTGAGACCTCTGTTGCTTTAGGCTTTGGTTTCCGCTGCGGATTTTTAGGACTGCTGCATTTAGAGATCATCCAGGAACGTCTGGAACGTGAATACAACCTGGACCTTGTAACAACAGCACCAGGCGTTGTATACCGTGTACACAAGACCACAGGAGAGATGATTGAACTGACCAACCCGTCTAACCTTCCGGATCCGACTGAGATCGAGTACATGGAAGAGCCGATCGTCAGCGCAGAGATCATGGTAACTACCGAATATGTAGGTGCCATTATGACACTGTGCCAGGAGCGCCGCGGCGTATATCTGGGAATGGAATACATTGAGACTACCAGAGCCTTATTAAAATATGAACTTCCGTTAAATGAAATCATTTACGATTTCTTTGACGCTTTAAAATCACGTTCCAGAGGCTATGCTTCTTTTGACTATGAGTTAAAGGGCTATGAGCGTTCCGAACTGGTAAAACTGGATATCCTTGTAAACAGGGAAGAAGTGGATGCCCTTTCCTTTATCGTACATGCAGACTCTGCTTATGAAAAGGGCAGGAGAATGTGCGAAAAGTTAAAGGATGAGATCCCGAGACACCTGTTTGAGGTACCGATCCAGGCGGCAATCGGCGGAAAGATCATTGCCAGGGAGACGGTTAAGGCAGTGCGCAAGGACGTACTTGCAAAATGTTACGGCGGTGATATTTCACGTAAGAGAAAGCTGTTAGAGAAGCAGAAGGAAGGAAAGAAGCGCATGCGTCAGATCGGCAATGTGGAGATCCCGCAGAAGGCCTTTATGAGCGTGCTGAAGCTGGATGAAGAGTAGAACCAATGATGCTTCTTGTTTTTGTGAATAGGGAAACAAGAAGAGAACATGGCTGAACCAGCTTGAAAAAGATTAATGATGATAACAAACATGAAAAAAAAGCCCATTGAACTGTATATCCATATTCCCTTTTGCGTGAAAAAATGTGATTACTGCGATTTCCTTTCATTTCGTGCCCTGTCTTCGGTCCATGAGGCTTATGTACAGCAGCTGATCCGTGAGATCAGGGCCCAGAGCTGTTATTGTACGGACTGCCAGGTAGTAAGCGTATTTATCGGCGGAGGAACCCCCTCCCTTTTAGAACCTTCCTGTATCAGCCGGATCATGGAAACTGTATTCAGCTGTTTTCAGGTAGAACCGGAGGCGGAGATCACCATTGAGGCAAATCCGGGAACGCTTTTAGGGAAAAAACTTCCTGTTTACAGACAGTGCGGGATCAACCGCGTAAGCATTGGCTTACAGTCTGCGGATAATACAGAACTTAAAAATCTGGGAAGGATTCATTCTTTTGAGGAGTTTTTAAAAAGCTTCCAGAGCGCAAGAATGGCGGGCTTTACCAACATTAATATTGACCTGATGAGCGGGATCCCGGGACAGACCCTGGAGTCCTGGAAAAATACATTGAAAAAAGTGACCATGTTAAAACCGGAGCATATTTCCGCTTACAGCCTGATCATTGAAGAAGGAACGCCTTTCTGGAACCGTTTCGGGGAAGGCGCCTGTGCCTGTGATTATACGGGACCTGCGCTTCCAGACGAGGATACGGAAAATAAGATCTACCGTTTTACCAGAAAGTTCCTGCAGGAGCAGGGCTTTGAGCGGTACGAGATCTCAAATTATGCAAAACCGGGAAAAGAATGCCGCCATAATATCGGTTACTGGACTGAGGTGGCATATCTGGGACTGGGACTTGGGGCATCCTCCTATATGGAAGGCTGTCGTTTTACCAATGAAAAGGACCTGGATAAGTATCTGGCACTGGATTTTGGTGAAGAAGATCCGGAAAAGCGGGAGACAGCCCTTCGCAAATTATGGGGTCAAATAGAAGAACTTTCCCAGGCACAGCGAATGGAAGAGTTTATGTTTTTAGGGCTTCGTATGTTAAAAGGCGTGTCTGATGTGGACTTTGTAAGACTGTTTGGTGTGAAAATGGAAACGGTCTATGGTGATGTGATCCGCAGGCTGACTGCCAACGGGCTGCTGAAAAAAGAAGAAAATAATCTTGCCCTTACAGAATGGGGCATGGATGTAAGCAATTTTGTTTTAAGCGAGTTCCTGCTGGGATAAAAAGCGCAGAAAATCTGAGTATAAGTAAAATATAAAAGGTCCTGAAGTGAGAGAAAATCTCTGCTCCGGGACCTTTTTTGGTTATTCATCTTATTCACTTGTCAAAACCTGCCAGTGACAGATTTTCCAGGTCAATGCAATTATATTATACGAAAAACTCCAGGATAAACACGATGGCACAGGCTGCAATGGAAACCTGGAACAGGCTCTTTCCTTTATAAGCGAAAAACAGTGCCACTGCCAAAGCGGCAGCTCCGGAAACAGGAGAAGCAGTTGCGTAGATAATGGCCGGGAAGGTCATTACAGACAGGGTAACATAAGGCACATAATATAAAAAAGAGCGGATAAAAGGATTTTTGATCTCTTTCTTGATCAGTGTCAATGGCAGCATACGGATCAGATATGTCACAATGGCCATTACCGCTATGTAAAGATAAACTGGATATTTCATTTATTCTTCCTCCTTTACAGGGAACAGAACTGCAGCAGACCCGGCTACGATAAATGTAAGGATAATGATCTTAAATCCGGAAGAAATATCCCTTAATACCGGTATCTGGGTGAAAAGGAAGCTGAGTGCCATGGAAACAAGGATAACCATGCGCAAAACCTTATTTTCTCTTGCCGGAGGGATGACAACTGCCAGGAACATACCATAAAGAGCTACATTTAAAGCGCTTAACAGCCTCGCAGGAAGAAGACTGCCGGAAACAGCACCAAGGAGGGTGCCGATGGTCCAGCCTGGAACAGCCATAGCCATCAGGCCGTAGCTGAAATAAGGGCTTAAGACCCCGCTTTTACATACAGATACACCGAAGATCTCATCTGTTACACCGTAGGACATAAGAAAACGGTGAAAAAATGGCATATGACTGTCCAGTTTCTGGGAAAGAGAACAGGACATCAGGCAGTAACGCAGGTTGATGATCAGCTGTGCCATAGCCATTTCCACAAGGGAAGAACCGGCAGTAATGATCCCCAGGCCTGCAAACTGACCTGCGCTGGTCAGGTTGGTAAAAGAGAGGACTACGGCTTCCAAAGTGGTAAGTCCGGCCCCTTTTGCCATAATGCCAAAGGTAAAGGAAACTGCCAGATAACCAAGTCCAATGGGAATACCATCTTTTAATCCGGCTTTGAATTGTGATATTTTCTCGTTCATGTAAAAACCCCCGCAATAAAATACATAAAACAGGCAGTCTGACTTAAGAAAATTAAGAAGACTGCCTGTTTATTATAACAGGAAATATAAAAAAGTAAAGTTGGGGCCTTTAAGAAGACTTCCACAAAATATCATGGTTGACGGTCTGGTAGAAGAGCTCTCTTACTTTTGCAGGTTCCTTTGTCTGGGTAAGGATCCACATGATCTTGGTAACAGCTGCCTCCAGGGTCATATCATAAGCTTCCAACAGACCAAATTCACGCTTGATCTTTTTTCCGACCTCATAAACAGACATATTGCTGCCTTCATTTGTAACCTGTGTTGTCATGATCACAGTTTTTCCAAGGTTGATCCAATGAGCCACTGCACGGTAGTAGTCGCCTCCGTCATCATAAGAAGGAAGTCCGCCAACGCCAAAGGACTCAATGATCACTGCATCATAATGAGCTGCCATATAGTCCAGAAGGGAAGCGTCTGCAGATGGGATCAGCTTTATCAGTCCCACACTGGAGTCCATCTGGTGATAGAAAGTCAAAGGCTCTGTGACCTGCGCCTTGTCGTCTAAATAAAACAGGATATGGTCTTCCTGGATAATGGCAATATAAGGAAAATTAATACTGGAAAAAGCATTATAACTCTTGGTCCGCTCTTTTTTACCTCTGGTACCGGCAATGACTTTTCCGTCAAATACAATATTTATCCCGTGAGCCTTGTCATGGGAAGCAAAGCGAAGACTGTCAGCCAGATTGGTACGGGCGTCTGTATTTTCCATATCAATAGGTTTCTGGGCCCCGGTGATGACGATCGGCTTTGGAGAATTCTGGATCAGATAGGAAAGAGCAGCAGCTGTATATGCCATGGTATCTGTTCCATGGGTGATCACAAAACCATCGTATTCCTCATAATGTTCTTCAATAGCTTTTGATACTGCCAGCCAGTGGGAAGGCTGGATATTGGTACTGTCTATATTTAAGATCTGTATACTGTCGATCTCGCAGTAGTGGCGGCTGTCCGGCACATAAGTTAAGATCTCTTCGGAAGTAATGACGGGTTTCAGACCGTCGGGTGTACGCTTGCAGGCAATGGTACCGCCTGTTCCTAACAGAAGGATTTTTTTCATACAAAGTATCTCCTTGTTGAGTTATGATTAAAAGTATTAACGCTTACGATTATATTAAGAATTCATCACTTTTACAATCCTTGATTGAATAAAATCAGAAATATGTTAAACTATATTCATACAAATTATACATGGTACCGTAGAATGGTATCACAGTAAATTTCAGGAGGTCAAATATGATGCTGATTGGAGGTTCCGTGATGTTTCTTATTCTGGTAGTACTCATTATTTTCATTCTTACATCCTGTATCCGTATCGTTCCTCAGGCTCAGGCACTGGTCGTAGAGCGCCTTGGCGGTTATCTGGGAACATATGGTGTAGGTATCCATTTTATGGTGCCATTTATTGACAGAGTGGCAAAGAAAGTAAATTTAAAGGAGCAGGTAGAGGATTTTCCGCCACAGCCGGTTATCACCAAGGATAATGTTACCATGCAGATCGATACAGTTGTATTTTTCTACATTACAGATCCGAAATCCTATGCATACGGTGTAGAGCGTCCGATCCTTGCCATTGAAAATCTGACGGCAACTACCCTTAGAAATATCATTGGTGAGCTGGAATTAGATGAGACCTTAACTTCCAGAGAGACCATCAATGCAAAGATGCAGGAGTCCCTTGATATTGCCACTGACCCATGGGGCATCAAGGTTACCAGAGTAGAACTTAAGAACATTGAACCGCCTGCAGCCATCCAGGAAGCAATGGAGAAGCAGATGAAGGCAGAGCGTGAGCGCCGTGAAGCGATCCTTCGTGCAGAGGGTGAGAAGAAGTCCATGATCCTGGTTGCAGAAGGAAACAAAGAGTCTGCAGTCTTAAATGCAGAGGCAGAAAAAGAGGCAGCCATCCTTCGTGCAGAAGCAGAAAAGGAAAAGAAGATCAAAGAGGCAGAAGGCCAGGCAGAAGCGATCCGCGCTGTACAGAGAGCAACTGCCGATGGTATCCGTTATATAAAAGAAGCTGGAGCAGACCAGGCTGTACTGCAGCTTAAGAGTCTGGAAGCCTTCCAGGCGGCAGCAGACGGAAAAGCCAATAAGATCATCATCCCGTCTGATATCCAGGGAATAGCAGGTCTTGTAAAATCTATTTCTGAGATCGCTGCAAAAGAAGATACTAAATAAACATGGTGCCCATCAGTAAGTGAAAATTTTTCAACTGGTGGGTATCCTTTTCTCTATTTGTTGGAAAAATCTGGGAGAAAAAGATGAAAGAGATAAAAAATAAGGTCAATACCAATAAGATTACGGAAGGCAGCATTTTCGGTCAGCTGTTATTATTCTTTTTTCCGATTTTGTTTGGCACATTTTTTCAGCAGCTTTACAATACAGCAGATGCAGTGGTAGTAGGCCGTTTTGTAGGCAAACAGGCACTGGCAGCAGTTGGCGGTACTACCAGTACCCTGATCAATCTTCTGGTGGGCTTTTTCGTTGGCCTTTCCAGTGGTGCGACTGTAGTTATTTCCCAGTTTTATGGTGCCAGAAAGCCGGATAAGGTGCATTGGGCCGTGCATACGGCGGTAGCGTTTTCGCTTATAGGCGGTGTTCTGTTTATGATCATCGGTGTTGTTTTTGCCCATATGGCTCTTTCAGCCATGCACACTCCGGAAGATGTACTTACATATGCGGTTGTATACATCCGTATCTATTTCCTGGGTATGATACCAAACCTGATCTATAATATGGGAGCCGGTATCCTGCGTGCAGTGGGGGACTCCAAGCGCCCCTTATATTTCCTTATTGGAAGCTGTATGGTCAATATCCTCTTAGACCTGATCCTGGTAGCAGGACTGCGTCTGGGTGTTGCCGGTGCAGCCATCGCCACCATCAGTTCCCAGTTTTTCAGTGCCTGCATGGTGGTTTATGCGTTGACACATACAGAAGATATGTATAAACTGGTGTGGAGCAAGGTGCGTATTGACGGGCGGATGCTCCAGCGTATCGTGCGCATCGGTATTCCGGCTGGTATGCAGTCGGTTATGTATAACATTTCCAATATCATTATCCAGTCAGGTGTAAATACACTGGGGACAGATAATGTAACTGCCTGGGCTACTTATGGAAAAGTGGACGGACTTTACTGGATGATGATCAATGCTTTGGGAATTTCTGTCACCACTTTTGTAGGACAAAATTATGGTGCCGGCCGTATGGACCGTGTGCATAAGGGTGCCGGGGCCTGTATGATCATTGGAACGATTATGACAGCGATCGTATCCACCTTATTATACTTAAAAGGATATCTGCTGATTGATCTGTTTACATCAGATGCACAGGTACAGGAGATCGGTTTAAGTCTGATCCATTTCCTGGTGCCTACATTGATCACCTATATTACCATAGAGATATTATCCGGTACACTGCGCGGTGTAGGAGATGCCTGGATGCCGTTGATCATGACGGGGATTGGCGTTTGCTGTCTGCGTGTGATCTGGATCATCTTTTTCTTGCCACAGTACAGATCCATCCTGGCAGCTGCGTTCTGCTATCCTTTATCATGGACCATTACTTCCATTGCCTTTGTTATTTATTATTTCTTCTTCAGCAGTCTGCGGCGCGTGGACGGAAGAAAGTGGTTTCAGAAAAAGGATTATTAAAAGAGCTATTAAAGGAGTCGTAAGTTAAAATGATACAGGAGATACCTTATAAATATGATCCGGCATACAAAGATAAAAAGCCGGAACTCACAGACTATCTTTTGCATTATGAATACAATAAAGTAATGCTTTTGAAAGAAAAAGAAGGTTATGTGATCCCTACCTTTCAGGATCTTCTTTCAGAAGAAGACTGCCGGGAAAAGGCGTACTATCTGTTTTCCATCGGTGAAAGAGGCTATTATCTGGTAGATGATCTGAAAGTGCCGGAATTTGGCAGCTACCGCCTGGAAGGAATGCAGATCTTCAGGGAACTGGAACCGGGGTATCAGGCGTTTGCAGGTATTACAGGAAGCCAGATCTACCGTTGGAGAGAAAGCAGGAGGTTCTGCGGCTGCTGTGGCGCAAAGATGAGAGCTGGGACTACAGAACGGTCCATGGTGTGTACAGATTGCGGACATACAGAGTATCCAAAGATCTGTCCGGCTGTGATCGTAGCTATCCGAAATGGGGACAAACTGCTTATGTCCCGGTATGCAAGAGGCACTTACCGCAGGTATGCACTGATCGCAGGTTATGTGGAAGTGGGCGAGACATTTGAAGAATGTGTACGCAGGGAAGTAATGGAAGAAGTAGGCCTGAAGGTGAAAAATATCCGCTATTACAAGAGCCAGCCATGGTCCTTTTCTGACTCTGTGATGATCGGTTTTACCGCAGACCTGGATGGAGATGATACCATCCGGTTAGAGGAAGATGAACTGGCAGAGGCTGGTTGGTTTAGCCGGGATGAGATCGTAGAGTACCCGCCTTATATCAGCGTGGGACATGAGATGATGAAGGCGTTTAAAGACGGGACTCTTTTTGAAGACCAGGGATGATCCGAAATTGATATAAAATAAGGTAATGCGATCACAGACTGGTACGAAAGCTGAATATTTGTTTAGAAGGGAATTAATTACAACATGAAAAATAAAGATTATCTGCTGTTTGACCTGGACGGAACGCTGACAGATCCAAAAGAGGGGATCACAAAGGCAGTTCAGTATGCATTAAAACACTATGGGATCCAGGTGGATGATCTGGACAGTTTATGTCCTTTTATCGGTCCGCCATTAAAAGACAGCTTCCAGAAATATTATGATTTTTCTGAACAGCAGGCAAAGGAAGCGATCCAGGTGTACCGTGAATATTTTTCCGTTACAGGCTGGAGCCAGAATAAAGTATTTCCAGGCATTCCGGAAATGTTAGGAGAATTAAAAGCAGCGGGAAAGAAGCTGTATCTTGCAACCTCCAAACCGGAGGTATTTGCAAAGCAGATCCTGGAACATTTTGATCTGGCTTCTTATTTTGAGTTTGTTGGAGGCGCTGACCTGGAGGAGACCCGTGTAGGAAAAGGGGATGTGATCCAGTATGTTTTAGATACCTGCGGCCTTTCTGACAAAAAGAAAAGATCCTGATGATCGGTGACAGAGAACATGATGTATTGGGGCCAGAAAGCAGGGATTAGAGTGCGTAGGCGTCCTGTTTGGCTATGGTGACAGGAAGGAAATGGAAGACTGCCACGCTGCTTATATAGCTGAAAGTATTAATGAATTGAGAAAAATGCTCTTATCATAACCAGAAGGCATAATATCCATTACTATTAGGCAATTGACAAAGTGGGTAATGGTTGTTATTATAAAACTAATATGTGGGACGCTGAAAGACATTTGTCTGCGGCGGACCGATATGGAGGCAAATGATATGATGGATGACAGAATCGTGTTATCATTGTTAGTGGATAATACGGCAGGTGTTCTGTCCCGTGTAGCGGGTATGTTCAGCCGCCGTGGATATAATATTGAGAGCCTGACAGTAGGTGTTACTGCAGACCCAAGGTATTCCAGAATGACCGTTGTGTCACTGGGAGACCAGAATGTTCTTGAGCAGATCAAGAACCAGTTAAATAAACTGGAAGATGTAAGAGATATCAAGGAACTTCATCCGGATCGCTCTGTATACAGGGAGCTTATGATGATCAAGGTAAGAGCCGGATCAAATGATCGTCAGGCGGTCAGCGCCATCTCAAGTATTTTCCGTGCAACCATTGTGGATGTGGGAAAAGATTCCCTGACTGTTATGCTGACAGGAGACCAGTCAAAACTGGATGCGCTCATTAATCTGCTAGAAGATTATGAGATCCTGGAACTGGCCCGTACCGGACTCACCGGACTGGAGCGTGGCAGCGAAGACATCCGCATTTTGCCATAAGGCAAAATGAAAAAGAGCTTAAGGGGCAGCCAAAGGCGAACAGAGAGGCGTCGGACTTGCTGTCTTAACATAAATATGCCAGTGAATTTGCTGGTGATAAGTTTTATACTTTTATACGATAGTAGGAGGAAAAAACGCTATGGCAAAGATTTATTATCAGGAAGACTGTAACCTTTCAATGTTAGAGGGAAAGACCATCGCTATTATTGGTTACGGCAGCCAGGGACATGCACATGCATTAAACTTAAAGGAATCCGGATGCAATGTTATCATTGGTCTGTATGAGGGAAGCCGCTCCTGGAAGAGAGCAGAAGAGCAGGGCTTCACTGTATATACTGCAGCAGAGGCTGCAAAGAGAGCAGATATCATCATGATCCTGATCAACGATGAGCTGCAGGCAGATATGTACAAGAAGGACATCGAGCCAAACTTAAAGGATGGCGATATGCTGATGTTCGCACATGGCTTCAATATCCACTTCGGATGCATCAAGCCACCAAAGAATGTAGATGTTACCATGATCGCTCCTAAGGCACCAGGCCACACTGTACGTAGTGAGTACCAGGCTGGCAAGGGAACTCCTTGTCTGGTAGCTGTAGAGCAGGATTATACAGGAAAAGCACTGGAGAAAGCACTGGCTTACGGCCTTGCAATCGGTGGTGCAAGAGCAGGTCTGTTAGAGACCACCTTCCGTACTGAGACAGAAACTGACCTGTTTGGTGAGCAGGCTGTTCTTTGCGGCGGTGTTTGCGCTTTAATGCAGGCTGGTTTCGAGACTCTGGTAGAAGCTGGATATGATCCAAGAAACGCTTACTTCGAGTGTATCCATGAGATGAAGCTGATCGTAGACCTGATCTATCAGTCTGGTTTCGCTGGAATGCGTTACTCTATCTCCAATACCGCTGAGTATGGTGATTATGTAACCGGACCTAAGATCGTTACCGCTGAGACTAAGAAGGCTATGAAGAAGATCCTGTCCGATATCCAGGATGGTACCTTCGCTAAGGAATTCTTACTTGATATGTCCCCAGCAGGCCGTCAGGTACACTTCCAGGCTATGAGAAAGCTTGCTTCCGAGCATCCATCAGAGAAGGTTGGTGCTGAGATCCGTAAGCTGTACAGCTGGAATAATGAGTCTGATAAGCTGATCAACAACTAAGCACAATTTTACTTTTGTGAAATTGCGCGCTACTCAAACGTAATGTAATGGAGTTTGAGTTTCCCGTACACGCTACCCAAACGTAGCGAAGCGCGTATAAAATATTAAAACTCCCGGAAGTTCAGAAGGCTGTGACCTTTGAAATTCCGGGAGTTTTTTTGCGGTTTTATATAGCGGCATGGCGTAAAACCATTTTTCAAGAGAGCCCCTTCACCACCCGCGCGTCAGCGCGGGTCCAAATCTGTTTTAATATAAAAATTCCAAAACGTCTTCAGTGACATTGCCTGGTTTGCGGGATGATAGGCAAAACCAATGGTCCGTCTGTGGATCGGTATTTCCAGTGGTAATTCTACCAGTGTACCGTTATCCAGTTCTTTCTGTACCAGTTCCTTGATAACACAGGCAACCCCAAGTCCGATCTTTACGAATTCAATCAGCAGGTCCATTGTGGTTACTTCCAATACCTGTCTTGGTACAATATGATTTTCAGACATGTAATCATCTACATGATGCCGGGTCATATTGCTCTGATCTAAAAGCATGATATTTCCTGTCTCAAAAATATTGGTATCTTTACCTTCCCGTACATACAGATTGTTCAGATAAGCCGGTGTAGTGACAAAGGTATCTTGGATATCCATGACCGGGATAAACGCCAGATCCTTGCGAAGGGATGGCTCTGCCACTAAGCCAAGGTCCAGTTTCTGCTGTTCCAGCCTGGAAAGCGTCTGGGCTGTGGACTGGCTTTCGATAGTCACTTTCATATGGGGATACTGGTCAATAAAGGTTTTAAGATAAGGGAGCAGTACATATTTACAGAGAGTATTGCTGACACCAATGCGCAGATGTCCGATGTCAAATTCCTGGATCCGTTTTAACTCCTGTTCACCTCTGCTTAAAGTATCAAAAGCCTCTTTTGCATGTTCAAACAAAATCTCCCCTTCAGAAGTCAGCTGAACTCCCCGGGAGCTGCGGGTAAACAGAGAAAGCCCCAGACTGTCCTCTAATTTGCTGATGGCCTTGCTGATGGCAGGCTGGCTGATATAAAGTTCTTTGGCAGCTTTGGAAATGTTGCCTGCTTTTGCTACTTCATAAAAGATTTTATATTGAGAAAGATTTTGTTCCATGAAGACCTCCAAAATTCTGTAAGTATGTTTAAAATACATGTATAACATTAATTCATACATACCATATATTTTTATTATATCAGCACATCATAGAAAATGTAAAGTACAGAATAAAGGACCTTCTTATCTAAAGTTTATGGAACAGAAAATAAGGGATTAAGAAAGTTCCTGGGCCAGCTTGATAAACTCCGCCATTTCCCGTGTTACCCATTTATCTTTGTGATAGAGGAGCTGTCTCCAGGTACGGATGGCAAAACGCTTTACCGGAAGGATGCGCAGATAACCTTCTTTTACGGATCGTTCTACTGTAAAATGGGGAAGGAAGGTAACACCTGTATTCTGTCTTAAAACTGCAGGATAAAGTCAGTGTTTCCAATCTCCAGATAAGGATCCAGATGCTTGCCCATAGCAGCCAGATACTGCTCTAAGAGCAGGCGGTAGCTGGCATCTTTTCAGTAAGAACAAAAGGATAGGAAAGGATCTCATCCAGTTCCAGTGGTTCGTCACGCTGGGCCAAAGGATGGTCCGGTGTAGCTGCAAATACGATATCCTCAGGTTCTTCTAATACTTTTCCCATTTCACATCATAGACCCGCTTGTCCATAAAATAAACCAGATCCAACTGGTTGCTGTTGATCTGCTCTAACAGCTGGTCCGGGGAGTCGGTGCGGATGCTGATGTTCACTTCCGGGTGACGTTTGTGGTACTCCGTCAGGAGGTTGGGGAAAATAGATGCGCAGATAGACTCAATGGTCCCGATACACAGGCGGCCCGTCAGTTTTGGGGATGGGAAACAGCATCTTTGCCTGTGCCATGTCCCGTATGATCGAGGCTGCGTATTCATAAAAACACTGCCCTGGTGTGTCAGGGTGGTCTGTTTGCCGATCCGGTCAAAGAGATGAGCCCCAGTTCCTGCTCTAACTGTTTGATCTGTATGGTAACAGCGGCCTGGGAATATCCAAGGACTTTGGCGGCTTTGGAAAAACTTTGCAGCTTTGCCACCTGAAGAAAGGTTGACAGTTCACGAAATTCCATAGAATGACCTCGCTTATCTATAAAAGTTTTTAAACAATATGTTTAAAACGTTAAATTTTACATTAGGATAGTTCTATGGTACAGTAAGTGCAGTAATAAATCAAGGGCAAATCTGGAGGCTGTGAAAATGGACAAGACAAATGAAAATACAATGCGTATATTCAAATTTTAAAGAGGAACTGATCCCTGCTATGGGATGTACAGAGCCGATCGCTCTGGCTTATGCAGCAGCAGTTGCAAGAAAAGTACTGGGTCAGCTGCCTGAGAGAGTAGACATCGGCGCAAGCGGAAGCATTATCAAGAATGTAAAGTCAGTAATCGTACCAAATACCGATCACTTAAAGGGAATTCCGGCAGCTGCAACTGCAGGTATCATTGCAGGTGATCCTGATAAGGAACTGGAAGTTATCGCAAGTGTAACCAAAGAGCAGGTAGAGGAGATGAAGGAATTTCTGAAAAAGACTCCTATTTCTGTAGAACATGTAGATAACGGACTGACTTTTGACATTATCGTAACCCTGTACAAAGGGATGAATACGCAAAGGTACGTATTGCCAACTATCACACCAATATTGTCCTGATCGAAAAGAACGGTGAAATTTTAGAGCAGACAGAAGTAGCTGGTGAAACAGAAGAAGGCCTGACAGACAGAAGCCTTTTAAATATGAAAGATATCTGCGATTTTATTAATACAGTAGATGTAGAAGATATCAAACCGATCTTAAAACGTCAGATCGATTATAACTGGGCGATCGCAGAAGAGGGAATTAAAGGAAACTACGGAGCAAACATTGGTAAGGTTCTGTTAGATATGGAAGGAAACAATGTGCGTGTCCGTGCAAAAGCAATGGCAGCAGCTGGTTCTGACGCCCGTATGAACGGATGTGAACTGCCGGTAGTTATCAACTCCGGAAGCGGTAACCAGGGAATTACAGCTTCTGTACCTGTTATCGTATATGCAAAAGAATTAAAGGTAGGAGAAGAGAAGATGTATCGTGCTCTTGCATTATCCAACCTTGCAGCGATCCATCAGAAAACACCGATCGGCCGTCTTTCCGCATACTGTGGTGCAGTCAGCGCAGGTGCGGGCGCAGGTGCAGGTATCGCATATCTGTGCGGCGGCGGTTTCAAAGAGATCGCACATACAGTAGTAAATTCACTGGCTATCGTATCCGGTATTGTCTGTGACGGTGCAAAGGCATCCTGTGCAGCGAAGATCGCATCTGCAGTAGAAGCAGGTATCTTAGGATACAATATGTACATCAGAGGCCAGCAGTTCTACGGCGGTGACGGAATCGTTACCAAGGGTGTAGAAGAGACCTTACAGAATGTAGGCCGTCTTGGAAAGAAGGAATGAAAGAAACAAACGAAGAGATCATCAAGATCATGATCGGAGAATAAAAATGACGTTCCCGCTGCCTGCGGTAAGCAGAATAGATCTGTTTTAGAATGAAAAATCCTGAGCACATGTTATAGTGTGTTCAGGGATTTTCTTTACATCAGTCGTTATCAGGCAGCAGCTTGATAATGACCATGATATTCTTAATAAACATACCTTCCTTTAACTCAATATCATCTACATGGGTAGAAGGCGGGATCTCACAGGTATCTTCCAGTTCTGCAGTGATCCAGTTTCTGGCTGCGTCTCTGGCATTTTCAACAGCATCCTCTAAGTCCGGTCCGTCTGCCTCACAACATTCCAGATCCGGGAATTCTACATGAAAACCATTGTCCTTTTCATGAGGGGTAAAACAGCGGGATATACAAATGTCATAACAGGTTCCTCCTGGTGTATTTATAGTTGTTATTCTCCGATGTATTATACTCTATTTATATAGGAAAAGCAAATATTGGTTTTCGTACAAAACGGCTTAAAACTGTTTGAAAAACAGTTCTCATACAAGTATAATAACCACAAAACGGCTATGCAGAGCATGAAAGGCAGGTACAGATATGGGAATGAACGAAACACCTACAGGAGAACGGGTCCATATAGGCTTTTGGCAGAAGAAACGCTGGAAAATCCAGCGTGTTAAATGCAGTGATCGGACAGGAACTGGCAGTTGTATCCGATGTAAAAGGAACGACTACAGATCCGGTGTATAAATCCATGGAATTACTTCCGTTAGGACCTGTAACTGTGATCGACACTCCTGGAATTGATGATGAAGGTGAACTGGGAACATTGCGTGTAAGAAAAAGCTATCAGGTGTTAAATAAAACAGATGTAGCTGTGATCGTTGTGGACAGCCAGGCAGGTTTTGGCGAGCAGGAGGAGAAACTTCTTAATAGAATGCAGGAAAAGCAGATCCCTGTGTGTTGGTATTTAATAAGATGGATCAGAAAAATGCAGTCTGTCCGGAGAAGATAAAAGATATTCCGGTTCTCGGAGTCAGCGCCCGCACAAAGGCAGGTATCACAGAATTAAAAGAAACTATTGCAAAGCTGCAAAACAGAAGCAGTTTCAAAACCACTGGTATCTGACCTGTTAGACCCTTCAGATTTTGTTATTTTGGTAGTTCCTATTGATAAAGCAGCCCCTAAAGGCCGCCTGATCCTTCCGCAGCAGCAGACCATCCGGGATATTTTGGAGGCAGGCGCTGTTTCTATTGTAGTAAAAGATAATGAATTGAAAACACACTGGAAAATATTGGAAAAAGCCAAAGCTGGTGATCACAGACAGCCAGGCATTTGGAAAAGTTTCAAAAGATACACCGGAGGACATTCTGCTTACCTCCTTCTCCATTCTCTTTGCCAGATACAAAGGCGAACTGGAGACCATGATCGCAGGAGTGGCAGCTTTAAATAAGATCCGGACCGGCGATAAGATCCTGATCTGCGAAGGCTGCACCCATCACAGACAGTGCGGTGATATCGGAACTGTAAAACTGCCAAACTGGATCCGCCAGTTTACAAAAGCAGAGCCGGAATTTACCTTTACTTCAGGAACGGAATTTCCAGATGATCTGACACAGTACAAACTGATCATCCACTGCGGTGGCTGCATGTTAAATGCAAAAGAGATGAAGTACCGCATTAAATGTGCTTGTGACCAGAATGTTCCTGTTGCCAATTATGGAATGACCATTGCCTATATCCATGGTGTTTTAGAGCGCAGCCTGAAACCTTTCCCGCAGGCAGCAGCATTGCTCCACAGCTGATTTACAGCCAAACACAGCTGGAACACAGTCGAAATACAGCCTGGGCAGCCCATGGAAAAAGTGCTTGCAATTCCACACACATGATGGTATAGTGTATACGATAACTAATGGATTTTACTTAATGTAAGAGTGGGCGCTGGTCCACTCTTTCGTATTGTTAGGGAAAGAAAGGTGGTGTAGACATGACAAAAAGGAAAGTTATGAAAGCAGAGTAGAAGCCTATCTTCTTCCACTTATGGAAGAAAACAACTTTGAACTGGTAGATGTAGAGTACGTAAAAGAGGCTGGTACCTGGTATTTAAGGGCTTATATTGATAAGGAAGGCGGAATTGCCGTAGATGACTGTGAAGTGATCAGCCGCAAGCTCAGCGACTGGTTGGATAAAGAAGACTTTATCGATGACAGCTATATCCTGGAAGTAAGTTCACCGGGACTGGGACGTCCTTTAAAGAAAGAAAAAGATTATGTACGCAGCATGGGCCGTGAAGTAGAAGTAAGACTGTACAAGGCGATCGACAGACAGAAGGAATTTACAGGCACATTAAGCGCATATGATGATAAGACAGTGACACTGACCATGGAAGATGGAAGTGAGGCTGTATTTGAAAAGGCAGACATCGCACTGATCCGTCTGGCACTTGATTTTTAACTGTATCATACAGAGAACATGATAGGAGGATAAACATGAATAAGGAACTGTTAGAGGCAATGGAGGTATTGGAAAAGAGAAAATATCTCTAAGGATACCATGATAGAGGCAATTGAAAATTCCCTTATCACTGCCTGTAAAACAATTTCGGCAAGGCTGACAATGTAAAAGTTGTTATGAACCGTACAACCGGTGACTTTGCTGTATACGCAGAGAAGACCGTAGTAGAAGAGGTAGAAGATCCGGTTATGGAGATCAGCCTGGCAGATGCAAGAATGATCAGCGCAAAATACCAGCTTGGTGATACCGTACAGGTTCCTTTAGATTCCAAGAAATTCGGCCGTATCGCTACCCAGAACGCAAAGAACGTTATCCTTCAGAAGATCCGCGAAGAAGAGCGCAAGGCATTATACAATGATTACTACACCATGGAAAAGACGTTGCTACCGGTATTGTACAGCGTTACCTTGGAAAAATATCAGTGTTAACCTTGGCAAGTTAGATGCGATCTTAAATGAGAGTGAGCAGGTAAAGGGTGAGACTTTCCGTCCAAATGAGCGTATCAAAGTTTACATCGTAGAAGTAAAGGATACTACAAAGGGACCTCGTATTTCCGTATCCAGAACCCATCCAGACCTTGTAAAGCGTCTGTTTGAAGAGGAAGTATCTGAAGTACATGATGGTACTGTAGAGATCAAGGCCATCGCAAGAGAAGCAGGTTCCAGAACCAAGATCGCAGTTAAGTCCAATGATCCAAGTGTAGATCCAGTAGGCGCATGTGTAGGCGTAAACGGTGCCAGAGTAAATGCCATCGTAAACGAACTGCGCGGTGAGAAGATCGATATCATCAACTGGGATGAAAATCCTGCATACCTGATCGAAAACGCATTAAGCCCGGCAAAGGTTATCTGCGTTGTTGCAGACGAAGAAGCAAGAGAAGCACAGGTCATCGTTCCTGATTATCAGTTATCACTGGCAATCGGTAAAGAGGGACAGAATGCACGTCTTGCAGCAAGACTGACTGGATTTAAGATCGATATCAAGAGCGAGACACAGGCAAAGGAAATGGGCCTGTTTGAGCAGATGGGCTTACAGTACGGTGATGCTCCGGCTCCTTCTTATGAGGAAGAGAATGCAGAAGATGCAGAGCAGGAAGCAACAGAAGAGCCAGCTCAGGATGACTACCAGGAAGAAAACAACGAACAGTAAAAAGGTTTTCCGGAAGATGAGGAGTGATCAAAGGTGAGTGTAAAGAAGATCCCGCTGAGGCAGTGCATTGGCTGCGGTGAGATGAAAAGTAAAAAGAAATGATTAGAGTGATCAAAACAGCCGAAGGTGAGATCTTATTAGATGCTACCGGACGTAAAACGGCCGGGGTGCTTATCTGTGCCCGTCTATGGAGTGCTTTAAGAAGGCTGTGAAAGGCAGAGGCCTGGAACGATCCTTTAAAATGGCGATCCCCAGAGAAGTTTATGAGACTCTGGAAAAGGAGATGGAAGAAATTGACAGACAAGAATAAAGTATTTAGTATGATCGGACTGGCGACCAGAGCGAGAAAAGTGGTCAGCGGAGAATTTTCTACAGAGAAATCCGTTAAAAGCGGACGTTCCCATATGGTGATCGTATCAGAAGAAGCTTCTGATAATACAAAGAAAATGTTTACCAATATGTGTACTCACTATAAAGTTCCCATCTATCTGTTCGGCACAAAAGAGGAACTTGGGCATGCTATGGGACAGGAATTTCGTGCTTCCCTTTCAGTAGAGGACGCAGGATTTGCCAAGACCCTGGCATCACGGATGAATGTAAATGGAGGTAGTTTGAATGAGAGTAAGTGAACTGGCAAATGAACTGGGTAAGACCAGTAAAGAAGTATTAGATATTATTAAACAGAAAGACAGCTCTGCAGCTCTTTTGCAGCTTCCAGCGTATCTAAGGACCAGGAAAATATGGTAAGAAATGCTGTTAGCCAGAAGAAAGAGGGAAAGACAGAGCCTGCAAAGAAGAAACTGACAGCTGTATTCCGTCCGCAGAACGCACAGCAGCAGATCAAGCGTCCGGTACCAAAGCAGCAGCCAAAGCCACAGCAGGCACCTGCTAAGGCAGAAGAGACCAAACCGGTACAGGCGGCAGAAGTAAAGCCACAGGTACAGGAAGCATCTGCTCCGGCAGCAGAGAGCAGACCTGCACAGGCTGAAAGAGGAGATTTCAGGGCAGAAGCCAGAACGGCTACCAGGGAAGAGATAACCGCGGTGAGAGACCACAGGGCGGTTATCAGAACCGTGATGGAAGAAACGGCAGCTACCAGGGAAGAGACAATAACCGTGGTGAGAGACCACAGGGCGGCTATCAGAACCGTGATGGAAGAAACGGCGGCTACCAGGGAAGAGATAATAACCGTGGAGACAGACCACAGGGCGGCTACCAGAATCGTGATGGAAGAAACGGCGGCTATCAGGGAAGAGATAACCGTGGTGAGAGACCACAGGGCGGTTATCAGAACCGTGACGGCAGACCACAGGGCGGCGGCTATCAGAACCGTGGAGACAGACCACAGGGTGGCTTCCAGAACCGTGGGGACAGACCACAGGGGGTTGGCTATCAGAACCGTGGAGACAGACCACAGGGCGGCTATCAGAACCGCGATGGCAGACCACAGGGCGGTTTCCAGAACCGTGACAGAAATCAGGGCGGCTTTGGCTCCCGTTTCGGAGAAGATAAGGATAAGGACAATACAAGCAGAAATGGCAGCAGAGACAACCGCCGTTCATCTGGAAACAGAGACAACCGTTCATCTGCTTTTGATACCCCGATCCAGACCAAGCCAAGCAGCACCCGTCAGGCAAACAAGAACGCTCATAAGAATGACCGTTTTGACAAGAGAGACAGAGAAGAAGACGGAAAGAAGAAAGCACCAAAGACAGGAAAGGGAGCTTTCATCATGCCACAGCCTAAGAAAGAAGAGGCTAAGGTTGAGGATGTTAAGACCATTACCCTTCCAGAGCGCTTAACTATTAAGGAACTGGCTGATAAGATGAAGCTGCAGCCATCCGTTATCGTTAAGAAGCTGTTCTTAAAGGGACAGATGGTTACCTTAAACCAGGAGATCGACTACGATCAGGCAGAAGAGATCGCAATGGAATTTGACGTTCTCTGCGAGCAGGAAGAAAAGGTAGACGTAATTGCTGAACTTCTGAAAGAAGAGGACGAAAACGAGGCAGATATGGTTTCCAGACCTCCTGTAGTCTGCGTAATGGGTCACGTTGACCATGGTAAAACATCCCTTCTGGATGCCATCCGTCAGACTAACGTAACTGCAAGAGAGGCAGGCGGTATCACCCAGCACATCGGTGCTTCTGTTATTGAGATTAACGGCAGAAAGATCACTTTCCTTGATACACCTGGACATGAGGCATTTACAGCTATGCGTATGAGAGGTGCCCAGTCTACTGATATCGCTATCCTGGTAGTAGCAGCAGACGACGGCGTTATGCCACAGACTGTTGAGGCGATCAACCATGCAAAGGCAGCTGGCGTAGAGATCATCGTTGCTATCAACAAGATCGATAAGCCAAGTGCAAACATTGACAAAGTAAAACAGGAATTGGCTGAATATGAGCTGATCCCGGAAGACTGGGGCGGCAGCACTATTTTCGTTCCTGTATCCGCACATACAAAAGAGGGTATCACAGACCTTCTGGAAATGGTACTTTTAACAGCAGATGTTCTTGAATTAAAGGCAAATCCAAACCGTAAGGGCCGTGGACTTGTGATCGAGGCTGAGCTGGATAAGGGCAAAGGACCTGTTGCAACTGTACTGGTACAGAAAGGTACCTTAAGAGTAGGTGACACCATTGCTGCAGGTGCATGCTATGGTAAGATCCGTGCTATGATGGATGATAAGGGCCGCAGAGTAAAAGAGGCTGGTCCATCCACTCCTGTAGAGATCTTAGGTTTAAATGATGTTCCACAGGCTGGTGAGGTATTCGTAGCAACTGAGAACGAGAAAGAAGCAAGAAGCTTTGCAGAAACCTTCATTTCTGAGAGCAAGAACAAGCTTCTGGAAGATACTAAGGCAAAACTGTCTCTGGATGATCTGTTCAGCCAGATCAAGGCAGGAAATGTAAAGGAACTTCCTCTGATCATCAAGGCAGACGTTCAGGGTTCTGTAGAAGCAGTAAAGCAGAGCCTGACCAAGCTGTCTAATGAAGAGGTAGTAGTAAAGGTAATCCACGGCGGCGTTGGTGCTATCAATGAGTCTGACGTTTCCCTGGCTTCTGCTTCCAATGCCATCATCATTGGTTTCAATGTACGTCCTGATGCAACTGCAAAATCCATTGCAGAGCGTGAGAAAGTAGATGTACGTCTGTACAAGGTCATCTACCAGGCCATCGAAGATGTAGAAGCTGCTATGAAGGGTATGCTGGATCCTGTATTCGAGGAGAAGGTGATCGGTCATGCAGTGATCCGTCAGCTGTTCAAGGCTTCCGGTGTTGGCACCATCGCGGGTTCCTATGTACTGGATGGCAAGTTCCAGAGAGGCTGCAGCTGCCGTATTACAAGAGAAGGCGAGCAGATCTACGATGGACCTTTAGCTTCCTTAAAGCGTTTCAAGGACGATGTAAAGGAAGTTGCTGCAGGATATGAGTGTGGTCTTGTATTCGAGAAGTTCAATGATCTTCAGGAAGATGACCAGATCGAAGCTTATATGATGGTAGAGGTTCCTAGATAGTCTGCTGTATAGAATATAGTTTCGTTTTTGAAAGAAAGGGATCATAATGCGTAAAACAGCATTAAAAATACAAGGATCAATATGGAGGTCCAGAGGGAATTAAGTCAGATCATCCGTTCTGAGATCAAAGACCCGAGGATCCATCCGCTGACCAGTGTTGTAGCCGTAGAGGTAACTCCGGACTTAAAATACTGCAAGGCATATATCAGTGTGTTAGGTGATGAAGAAGCCGGCAAGGCAACCATCGAAGGACTGCGCAGCGCAGCTTCCTTCGTGCGCCGGGAACTGGCTCACAGAGTCAATTTACGTAACACTCCTGAAATTAAATTTATACTGGATCAGTCTATTGAATATGGCGTAAACATGTCAAAACTGATCGATGAAGTGACAAAAGATCTTCATGATGATGAGGAGGAGGGACTGGAATGACGGTTCTTGAACAGGCGTTAGAAGGAACAAAGTCTGTAGCGATTTTGGGCCATGTAAGACCGGATGGCGATTGCCTCGGCTCTACTCTGGGTCTGTATAATTATCTTCTTGCTTCCTATCCGGATATACAGGCAGCTGTATATCTGGAGGAAGCTTCCTCAAAATTTGCCTATTTAAAGGGCTATGATGAGATCCACCATGAAACAGATGACAAAGAATATGAGCTTTGCATCTGCCTTGACAGCAGTGATGAAGAACGTCTGGGGATTTTAACGTGTATCTGAAGCGGGCGAAAAAGCCTTTGCATCGATCATCACGTAACCAACACCCGTTACTGCCAGGTCAATTTAGTGGCAGCTGATGCAAGTTCTGCCAGCGAAGTCCTTTTGAACAGTTAAATCCGGATAACGTGGATAAAAATGTGGCAGAATGCCTGTATACAGGGATCGTACATGATACCGGTGTGTTCAAGTATTCCTGCACTTCTGCAAAGACGATGGAGATTGCCGGTTTCCTGATGGGAAAAGGCGTTGACTTTGGAAGCATCATTGACAACAGCTTCTACAAAAGACTTATGTGCAGAACCAGATCATGGGAAGAGCGCTTCTTGAAAGCATTACCTTCCTTGATGGAAAGGCCATTTTCAGTGCCCTGCGCCAGTCTGATCTGGACTTTTACGGTGTGACCGGAAAAGACCTTGACGGTATCATCGACCAGCTGCGTCTTACAGAGGGAGTGGAGGTTGCTATTTTCCTGTATGAGACAGGACCTCAGCAGTATAAGGTAAGTCTGCGTTCCCAGAAAATCGTAGATGTAAGCCAGGTAGCGTTCTATTTTGGCGGCGGCGGTCATGTGCGTGCAGCAGGCTGTACCATGTCCGGAAGTATTCATGATGTGATCAATAATCTGTCCCTTCACATTGCCAAGCAGTTAGATGCTGCGGCAGCCGGGGAGGTTTAAATGTATCACGGAATCATTAATGTGTATAAGAGCCGGGCTATACATCCCATGATGTTGTAGCCCGGCTTCGAGGGATTTTAAGACAGAAAAAGATCGGCCATACGGGAACCCTTGATCCGGCGGCCAAGGGCGTCCTTCCGGTGTGTCTGGGAAATGGGACAAGGCTTTGTGACATGCTTACAGACCGGTCCAAAACCTATGAGGCAGTGCTTCTTTAGGACAGACTACGGACACCCAGGATACCACAGGAACGGTGCTTACGGAAGATCATGAAAAGGCGTTAGAACTGGATGAAGAACAGGTGCGCCAGGTGATCCTGGATTTTAAGGAGATTATGACCAGATCCCTCCTATGTACTCTGCTTTAAAAGTAGATGGAAAGAAGCTTTGCGACCTTGCAAGAGCAGGAAAAGAAGTAGAGCGCAAGGCAAGAAGAGTACAGATCTTAGATATTTCTGTTGAAAAATAGAACTGCCAAGAGTCTGGATGACAGTCAGCTGTTCCAAAGGAACATACATAAGAACTCTCTGTGAAGATATTGGAGCTAAATTAGGAGTCGGGGGCTGCATGGAGTCTCTCCTGCGTACCCGTGTAGACCGTTTTCAGGTAAAAGACAGTTTGAAACTGGATGAGATCGAAGTTTTAAGAGATGAAGGAAAAGTAGGAGAATATATCTGTTCTCTGGAAGAAGCCTTAGAAGGTTATCTGCCTGTATACACAACAGCAGAAGGGGACAAGGCTTTGAAAATGGAAATCCCTGCTTTAAACAGCAGTTAGACCTGGAAAAAGTACATCTTTAGAAGAAAGAAAAAGCGGAGACAGATACCGTATGTACAACAGCCAGGGGATCTTTATGGGTGTATATGAATACCAGGAAGAAAAACACTGGTGGAAACCATGGAAAATGTTCATGCCGGATGGAGAAGGAAACTGATGAAATATATAGCAGATACAGTGGATTTTCAGCTGGAAGAGCCCACTGTGGTAACTCTTGGAAAATTTGACGGAAGACACAGAGGACATCAGAAGCTTCTGCATACAATGGAAGAACTGAAAGAAACACTGGGCTATGCAACTGCTATTTTACCTTCAGCACAGCCCCATTAAGCCTTGTTACAGGTGAAGCTGCCACTGTGATCACAACCAGTGAAGAACGACGTCATAATATGGAAAAATGGGGATCGATTACCTGGTGGAGTATCCTTTACAGATGATGTGCGTAAAATGGACCCTTCTGTATTTGTAAAGGATATCTTGGTAAAACGGATGCGGGCAAAAGCCATGGTAGTGGGGCCGGACTGCAGTTTTGGCTACAAAGGCGCCGGAAATGTAGAACTTCTCAGATCTTTAAGCAAAGAGCTGGGATTTGAACTTTATGTGATCCAAAAGAAAAAGATCACAGAAGAGACATCAGCAGCACCTATATCCGGGAAGAACTTTCCCTGGGAAATGTGGCAAAAGCAAATGAATTGTTAGGAGAACCATATGCCATCCACGGCATTGTAGTCCACGGCAACCATATCGGAGGACCGAGACTGGGCTTTCCAACAGCCAATATCATCCCGCCGGCAAACAAACGTCTGCCCAAATTCGGGGTCTATGTATCCAGAGTCCTTGCACAGGGAAAATATTATAAGGGAGTTACTAATATCGGCAGGAAACCTACGATCCATGGGGATAATCCGGTAGGCGTAGAGACATTTATCTTTGATTTTGACGGAGACATTTACGGAAAAATGATCGAGGTCCAGCTTTGGAGTTTGACAGGGGAGAACAGAAATTTGCTTCTTTAGAAGAGTTAAAAGAACGGATCGAAAAAGACAAAGAATTTGCTCTTAAGTATTTTGCGGAAAATCCCTTTACAACCCGGTTAAAATATGATACAGTAACCAAGTATAAAAGAACGCCGAAGCCCCGTTGCCTGGTGACTCCAGCCGGCAGCCTGGTTTAAGGTAAGAAAATTAAATTATTTTAGGAGGAATTACCATGATTTCTAAGGAAAAGAAAGCAGAGATTATCGCACAGTACGGACGTAAGGCAGGAGATACCGGTTCACCAGAAGTTCAGATCGCTATTCTGACAGAGAATTGCTGAACTGACCGCTCATCTTCAGCAGAATCAAAGGATCATCACTCCAGAAGAGGACTTCTGATGATGGTTGGACACAGAAGAGGACTTCTTGATTACCTGAAGAAGACCGATCTGGAAGGCTACCGTGCTCTGATCGAAAAGCTGGGAATCAGAAAGTAATTATCATGAAAGTGTTGCCGGGCGGCTATGTGGATTGCGTGCTTGTACGCAAGGCCGCATAGACATTTGGCAGCGGGCTTTCATTCATGTTAGGTGGAGTTTACTCCACCCTATATTTGCATGAAGACAGGTGCAAAAGGAACACTCCGGGACCGCTGATGTGTCCCAAACAGATCGTTTGGGATAGATCAGTAGTTTCGGCGTCTTTGCCCTGTAAAAACTTGTATATTTACAGAACGTTACATTAAAGAGAAAAGGAGACACCCCATGTTTAAGAGTTTCAGTATGGACCTGGCTGGCCGTAAGCTGACTGTAGAAGTTGGCCGCGTAGCAGCTCAGGCAAACGGTGCAGCATTTATGCATTACGGCGATACTGTAGTACTTTCTACAGCAACCGCATCTGCAAAGCCAAGAGAAGGCATTGATTTCTTCCCTTTAAGTGTAGAATATGAGGAGAAGTTCTACTCTGTAGGAAAGATCCCAGGCGGCTTCAATAAGAGAGAAGGAAAAGCATCTGAAAATGCCATCCTTACCTCCCGTGTTATCGACCGCCCTATGCGTCCTTTATTCCCAAAGGATTACCGCAATGACGTAACCTTAGACAACGTAGTTATGTCTGTAGATCCAGACTGCAGCCCAGAGCTGACTGCTATGCTTGGTTCTGCTATCGCTACCAGCATTTCTGATATCCCATTTGACGGACCTTGCGCTACTACCCAGGTTGGTCTTATTGATGGTGAATTTGTTATCAACCCAACTTCCGCTCAGAGACAGGTATCTGAGATGGCTCTGACTGTAGCTTCTACCAGAGAGAAAGTTATCATGATCGAAGCTGGTGCCAAGGAAGTTCCTGAGCAGAAGATGATCGAGGCTATTTTCAAAGCTCACGAAGTAAACCAGGAGATCATCCGCTTTATCGATACCATCGTAGCTGAGTGCGGAAAAGAAAAGCACACCTACGAAAGCTGCGCAGTTCCGGAAGAATTATTTGCAGCGATCAAGGAGATCGTTCCTTCTGAAGAGATGGAAACAGCTGTATTTACCGATGACAAGCAGACCCGAGAGGCAAATATTGCAGCTATTACTGAGCGTCTGGAAGAGGCATTTGCTGAGAACGAAGAGTGGCTGCCATTATTAGGCGATGCTATTTATCAGTATGAGAAGAAGACTGTCCGCAAGATGATCTTAAAAGACCACAAGCGTCCAGACGGCCGTGCGATTACACAGATCCGTCCTTTAGCAGCTGAGATCGACATCCTTCCAAGAGTACATGGTTCAGGTATGTTCACCCGTGGACAGACCCAGATCTTAAATGCCTGCACACTGGCACCATTATCTGAGGCTCAGAAGATCGATGGCTTAGATGCAAATGAGACAACCAAGCGTTACATGCATCATTACAACTTCCGTCCTTCTCCGTAGGCGAGACAAAGCCAAGCAGAGGACCGGGCCGTCGTGAATCGGACATGGCGCACTGGCTGAGCGTGCATTAGTTCCTGTACTTCCAAGTGAAGAAGAGTTCCCATATGCGATCCGTACTGTATCTGAGACTATGGAGTCTAATGGTTCTACTTCCCAGGCAAGTATCTGTGCATCCACTCTGTCCTTAATGGCAGCAGGTGTACCGATCAAGCGTATGGTAGCTGGTATCTCCTGTGGTCTGGTAACAGGTGAGACTGATGACGATTACATCGTTCTGACCGATATCCAGGGTCTGGAAGACTTCTTCGGCGATATGGACTTTAAGGTAGGCGGTACTGAAAAGGGTATCACTGCTATCCAGATGGATATTAAGATCCATGGTCTGACCCGTCCGATCATTGAAGAGGCAATTGCAAGAACCCGTGAAGCAAGAATGTACATCTTAGACAATGTTATGAAGCCAGTTATCTCCGAGCCTAGAAAGCACTTAAGCCAGTATGCTCCAAAGATCAAGCAGATCACCATTGATCCTCAGAAGATCGGCGATGTAGTTGGTAAGCAGGGCAAGGTGATCAACAAGATCATCGAAGAGACCGGCGTTAAGATCGACATCAGCGATGATGGTATTGTAAATGTTTGCGGTACTGACGAGGCTATGATCGACCGCGCTATCGCTATTATTACAGGAATTGTTACTGATATCGAAGCTGGAATGGTATTTACCGGCAAGGTAGTACGTATCATGAACTTCGGCGCATTTGTACAGCTGGCACCAAACAAAGACGGTATGGTACACATCTCCAAGCTGTCTGATAAGCGTGTTGCAAAGGTAGAAGATGTTGTAAACATCGGCGACGAAGTAACTGTTAAGGTTGCAGAAGTTGACAAGATGGGAAGAATTAACCTGACCATGAGACCAAGTGACCTGGCAGAGAAGAAGGAAGAAAAGAAGAAAACTAAAATCAGAGGGTGAGAAAATGAAAGTAAGAACAAGATATGCACCAAGCCCTACAGGAAGAATGCATGTTGGAAATTTGAGAACAGCTCTGTATGCGTACCTGATCGCAAAACATGAGGGAGGCGATTTCCTTTTAAGAATTGAAGATACAGACCAGGAACGTTATGTAGAAGGCGCTGTAGATATCATTTACAGAACCCTGGAAGAAACCGGTCTGGTCCACGATGAGGGACCAGACAAGGATGGCGGCTGCGGTCCTTATGTTCAGAGTGAGCGCCAGGCTTCCGGAATTTATATGGAGTATGCAAAGCAGCTGGTAGAAAAAGGAGAAGCATATTACTGCTTCTGTACACCAGAGCGTCTGGAGTCCTTAAGAAAGACTGTAAACGGTGAGGAGATCATGACCTATGATAAGCACTGTCTGCACCTTTCCAAAGAGGAAATCGAGGCAAATTTGGCTGCTGGAAAGCCATTTGTTATCCGTCAGAATAACCCGACTGAGGGAACTACCACCTTCCATGACGAGATCTACGGAGATATCACTGTAGATAACTCTGAACTGGATGATATGGTACTGATCAAATCTGATGGTTATCCTACCTACAACTTTGCAAACGTAGTAGACGATCATCTTATGGGCATTACCCATGTAGTAAGAGGAAATGAGTATCTTTCTTCTTCACCAAAGTACAACCGTCTGTATGACGCTTTCGGCTGGGAAGTGCCGGTTTATGTACACTGCCCGCTGATCACAGATGAAAGCCATCACAAGTTAAGCAAGCGCTGCGGACATTCCTCTTTTGAGGACCTGGTAGAACAGGGCTTTGTTCCGGAAGCAATCGTAAACTATGTGGCACTTCTTGGCTGGTCTCCAGAAGGCAATAACGAGATCTTCTCTCTGGAAGAGATGGTAAAGGAATTTGATTACCACCGTATGAATAAGTCTCCGTCTGTTTTTGATATGACCAAGCTTCGCTGGATGAACGGCGAGTATATCAAGGCAATGGACTTTGATCGTTTCTATAAGCTGGCTGAGCCATACTTAAAAGAAGTGATCAAGAAAGACTTAGATCTTAAGAAGATTGCAAATATGGTAAAGACCAGAATTGAAGTATTCCCGGAGATCAGGGATCACATTGATTTCTTTGAGGAACTTCCTGAGTATGACATTGCTATGTATACTCACAAGAAGATGAAGACAAACGCAGAGACTTCCCTTAAGGTATTAAAAGATGTACTTCCTATTCTGGAAGCACAGGAAGATTTCAGCAATGACGCTCTGTTTGCAGCACTTTCCGCTTATGTAAGTGAAACTGGCGTAAAGACAGGCTTTGTTATGTGGCCTGTACGTACCGCTGTTTCCGGCAAGCAGATGACTCCTGCAGGCGCAACTGAGATCATGGAAGTTCTTGGAAAAGAAGAATCATTAAAACGTATCCGCAAAGGCATTGAAATGCTGGAGGCTTAATACATGGCTTTTAATGAAGCACAGAAAAGGGCGATCCGTCACACAGACGGACCTGCCCTTGTACTTGCAGGACCCGGCTCAGGTAAGACTACGGTCATTACCAACCGGGTCCGTTATTTAACGGAAAAAGTGGGCGTGGAGCCTGGAAATATCCTGGTGATCACCTTTACCAGGGCGGCGGCCCGTGAAATGAAAGAACGATATGAACGGATAACCGGGACAGGATGCAGCAGAGTCTCTTTTGGGACCTTCCATTCTGTCTTTTTTATGATATTAAAACTGGCATACCGGTATCAGGCCTCCAATATCGTAAAAGAAGAGCAGCGCATCCAGTTTATCAGGGAGCAGTTAGACCAGACAGATCTGGAGATCGAGGACGAAGGAGAGTTTATTTCTTCTGTATTGTCAGAGATCAGCCTTATTAAAGGGGAATTAATGTCCTTAGATAACTATTATGCAAAAAGCTGCTCCCAGACCGTCTTTAAAGAACTGTATGATGGCTATGAGCATCGTCTTCGCAAACAGGGACTTCTGGATTTTGATGACATGCTTGCCATGTGCTATGAGCTTTTTAAAGAACGTAAGGATATTTTACAGGCATGGCAGAGAAAATATAAGTACATACTTATCGATGAATTTCAGGATATCAACCAGATCCAGTATGAGATCGTAAAAATGCTGGCTCTGCCGGAGAACAATCTGTTCATCGTAGGAGATGATGATCAGTCCATTTACCGTTTCCGGGGCGCAAGGCCGGAGCTAATGCTTGGATTTGAAAAAGATTATCCAGATGCAGAGAGAATCCTGCTGGATGTAAATTACCGCTGCGTGGATCCGGTGATCGAGAGCGCAGGAAAACTGATCGCTAATAATAAAACACGTTTCCAGAAAGAGATCCATGGAAACAGGGGAAAAGGCTGTCCTGTATTTGTAAAAGAGTGGCCGGACCCTTTAGCAGAGACAAAGGCTATTACAGAAGAACTGCGGGATTACCACCAGATGGGGATCGCTTACGAAGATATGGCGGTTTTATACCGCACCAATCAGGGACCAAGACTTCTGATCGAGCGGATGATGGAATACAATATCCCCTTTCATATGCGGGATACAGTGCCAAATCTTTATGAACACTGGATCTCCAGAAATGTGTTCTGCTACATTTACGCGGCCTTAGGGGATCTGAGCCGTTCCAATATACTCCAGATCATCAACCGGCCTGCAAGGTATATTAGCCGGGATGCCTTAGATACCAAGGTGATCCGATGGGAACAGCTGAGATCTTTCTATCAGGACAAAAACTGGATGCTGGACCGTATTGACCAGCTGGTATACGACCTGGAAATGCTGCGGGAAATGGCTCCGGCAGGTGCAGTAAACTATATCCGGAAAGCTATTGGATATGACGATTACTTAAGAGAGTATGCCAATGAGCGAAGACTAAAGCCGGAGGACCTGTTTGAGGTCTTAGATGCCCTTCAGGAGAGTGCTGTGCCCTTTAAGACCTATGAGGCATGGTTCAACCATATGGATGAGTACAAAGAGCAGCTAAAGGAGCAGTCTGCCTTAAGAGAGGCAGAAAAAGAAGGGGTCAGTCTGATGACCATGCACAGCTGTAAAGGTCTGGAATTTAAAGTAGTATATATCCTGGATACAAATGAAGGCATAACACCTCATCATAAGGCGGTTTTAGAGCCGGATCTGGAAGAAGAACGGCGCATGTTCTATGTGGCAATGACCAGAGCAAAGGACCGGCTGCATATTTTTTATGTAAAAGAGCGGTATCACAAGCGGCAGACCGTATCCCGGTTTGTAGTGGAGACAGGACTTCTTGGTAAAAAAGGGGATTTAGAAAAAAATGGAAAACAGGGAAGAAAATAAGGAGAGGGAATCTGGTAAAAGAACAGATGGCCTGGTCCATATCTACTGTGGGGATGGAAAAGGAAAGACCACTGCTTCTGTAGGTGCAGCCGTCCGGGCAGCAGGAAGCGGAAAAAAAGTGGTGATAAAACGTTTCCTGAAAAATGATCATTCCGGGGAAGTGGAAGTTTTAAAACAGATCCCGGGGATAACAGTCCTGCCATGTACCAGGCAGTTTGGATTTTCCTGGAAAATGAGTTCCCAGGAGAAAGAAGAGGCAAAGGAATATTACGGGGAAGAACTGGAAAAAGCCTGGAAAACAGCATGGGGTCAGGATGCAGATATGCTGATCTTAGATGAGGCGGTAGGCGCCTGCAGCCTTGGCTTTATAAAGGAAGAACGCCTGCTGGAACTGATCGGTGTCAAGCCTGAAAAATTAGAAGTGATCCTGACAGGCAGAAATCCTTCTAAAGAACTGCTTGCAGCTGCAGATTATGTCACGGAAATGGTCATGCGTGCCCACCCTTATACCAGGGGAATACCAGCCAGAAAAGGAATTGAATATTAGCTTGCAATTTTACAGGCAGTCTGATAAAGTGTAAATGAACAGCGAAAAGCTGTAACATTTAACCGGATTGGATATGAAAGGAATAAAATATGGCAGACGAGAAGAATTTAAATGAAGAAGAGGAAATGACCGTTACCCTGACATTAGATGATGATTCTGAAATCGAGTGCGTGGTCCTTAACATCTTCTCTGCAGGAGACCGTGAATATATCGCCCTTCTTCCTATGGAAGGAGCAGAGTCCGAAGAAGGAGAAGTTTATCTGTACCGTTACAGCGAGACAGAAGACGGAACTCCTGTTCTGGATAACATCATGGATGATGATGAGTACGAGATCGTTGCTGACGCATTTGACGAAATGTTAGATGACCAGGAATACGATGAGCTGGTAAGCGAAGAAGATTTAGACGACTAATTCTATTAGATCATGTATCTGAATGCTTGTAGGGCATTATAAAGCATTATAAAGCGGAAAAAAAGCCGGGATATGTAAATGTGCATGTCCCGGTTTTTTGCACTTAAACAGCCTAGTTGTGAAACTTGTGTGAAAGCGTAGAAAACCCGTATTTTTTTGTTATAATAAGGGCGAAGTAAGTTTTTTATAAGTACATAAAATAAGCAGGAGGAGCAGGAAATGGATGCTTTGAAAATATTAATGGTAGATGATGAAGAGAGAATGCGGAAACTGGTAAAGGATTTCCTTACCAATAAGGGATTTTCTGTAGTAGAAGCAGGTGACGGAGAAGAGGCTCTGGAGATCTTTTTTGCCCAGAAAGACATTGCGCTGATCTTATTGGATGTAATGATGCCGAAAATGGACGGCTGGGAAGTCCTTAAGACCATCCGGAAATACTCTAAAGTGCCGGTGATCATGCTGACAGCCAGAAGTGAGGAACGGGACGAACTTCAGGGATTTTCTTTAGGAGTGGATGAATACATTTCCAAACCATTCAGTCCAAAGATCCTGGTTGCAAGAGTAGAGGCCCTTCTTCGCAGGACCAATGCAGTATCTGCGGATGTAATGAATATCGGTGGCATCTGTATTGATAAGGCAGCCCACAGAGTGACCATCGACGGAAAAGAGATCGAATTAAGTTTCAAGGAATTTGAACTTCTCACCTATTTTGCAGAAAATCAGGGAATTGCCCTTTCCAGAGAGAAGATTTTAAATAATGTATGGAATTACGATTATTTTGGAGATGCCAGAACCATTGACACCCATGTAAAAAAACTGCGCAGTAAAATGGGGGAAAAAGGTGATTATATTAAGACCATCTGGGGAATGGGCTATAAATTTGAGGTGAGTGAAGAATGAAACGCTCCATCCGAACTACATTTATAGGACTGTTTATCGGCCTGCTGGCAATGGTCCTGTTAGCCGTATGGGCTATGAACAGCTTCTTTTTGGAAAATTATTATCTGAATGATAAAGTAAAGATCCTTCAGGATACCTATACCCAGATCAATGCATATGCAATGGAAAAAGCGGCAGCCGGGGAAGACATCATGGATGACCTGCAAAGTCTTTATTCTAAAGACGGAGAACAAAATGAGATCACCAGGCTGATCCGCAATGTAAATGAAAAATACAATATTACGGTAGTGATCGTAGACAGTACCAATGATGAAACGTATCCTTCTTTCTGGGATGGAAGACTTTTAGCAGACCGTGTGCAGCAGTATATCCTTGGAAAGCGTGGACCAAAGACAGAAACACTGGTGCATGAAGAAAATTACACCATTGAAAAAAGTTTTGACAAACATGCCAAAAGCTTCTATCTGCAGAACTGGGGCTTCTTTGAAGATAATAAGACTATCTTTATCATGTCCATGCCTATTGCAAGTATCCATGAAAGCGTAGATCTGTCTAACCGTTTCATGGTATATATCGGTCTTATTGCCTTGGCAGCAGGAAGCATTATCATGTATTTTGCAGGGAAAAAGATTACTTCTCCTATTCTCTCTCTTGCAGCTTTGTCGGAGCGGATGTCAGAGCTGGATTTTGACGCTCGTTATACAGGAGACTCCGAGGATGAGATCGGTGTACTGGGAAATAGTATGAATACTCTTTCGGAAAAGCTGAAGGAAACCATAGGAGAACTGAAAACAGCCAATAATGAACTGCAAAAGGACATTGAAGAGAAGATACGCATTGATGAAGCCCGAAAGGAATTTATCGCCAATGTATCTCATGAACTGAAAACACCTATTGCCCTGATCCAGGGATATGCAGAGGGACTTACAGAAGGAATGGCAGAGGACCCGGAAAGCAGGGACTATTACTGTGAGGTCATTCAGGATGAAGCCGGAAAAATGAATAAAATGGTAAAACAGCTTCTTACCCTTACAGCCCTTGAATTTGGCAATGACAAACCAGTTATGGAACAGTTTGATCTGGTTACATTAATAAGCGGTGTTCTTTCATCTGCAAAGATCCTTCTTCAGCAAAAAGAGGCTCAGGTTATATTTGATGCAAGCGAACCGGTCATGGTATGGGCGGATGAGTTTAAGATAGAAGAAGTAGTGACCAACTATCTGAATAATGCCATGAACCATTTGGACGGGGAAAAACGCATTGAGATCCGCATTGAGAAAAATGATAAAGAGGCAAAAGTAACGGTATTTAACACAGGGCAGAATATACCGGAGGAAGATCTTGGAAAACTCTGGACTAAATTCTATAAAGTAGATAAGGCACGCACCAGAGCTTACGGCGGAAGTGGCATTGGCCTTTCCATTGTGAAGGCGATCATGGATTCCCACAA